>WSSedL1CaDRAFT_10001668_pt1 | contig 12435 bp, 10 predicted proteins | sample WetSurSL1Cattail_FD_9464 | JGI IMG/M metagenome (IMG submission 9464)
AAAACATTTGCACTTACGTCAAGAAAAAAATATACATTTTATTAACCAGCAATTGTTTATAACTTAATCACCAAACCCTAAATTAGGCCCGTTATATTAATTTGGTGATATACATCAACTATTAAGGTGATATATAAAGGTAGTTAACGATCAGAAAACCCGTTGACTATCATTTATTCCAGTTTAAACCAATCAAAATCTGCATAACCCTTGCTTTCTGAAACATTTGGGTTGATACAAAACAACCCGACTTTGGCCCCAATCCACTTGCCTGCTTCGGCCTTAAAGTCCTTTCCTATATTAATGAAGTTTTTATTGTCAAGACTATAACTAAAGTGACATATGCTTGAATCGTTCACCATTACACGCAAATAGCAGGTATTGGTATTTAAAAGGCTTGCCTCTGTTTGCTCCGTTTTATCCTCACACTGCATGTATTTGCCTTCAAAAGATCCGATTTGAATTCCTGTTTCAGTTTTGCTTAATGCAAGGTATGCCCAGCTTACACCCATAATTGTTAAACCACATTTTTCTCCTGTACGGTCGCCCATAAAAGTTACTTTTGTAGTCGCTGAGAATGCGGGTGCCGGGAATTTTTGCATTAATAAATTGGGTACAATCCAGAAATTACCATTTTGGGAGTAGTTTTTTACAGCAAATAATCGTAATTGTCCGGGATTATCCCGGAATGAATACCATTCTTTTTGTTGATTCGCATGCCATTGCCATTGAAGTCCCAATTTACTGTCATTAAATTCATCAGAGGTTTGAGGGTTTTGAATTGGATATTGGTTTCCAACATTAGGTTTTATAAATTCAGCTACTGGCTCACCAACCTCATCTCCATTAGTATCCACACCCATCATAGGCCATCCGTTTTCCCATTTTACAGGTTGCAGATGAATAATGCGTCCATAAGCACTTTTACTCTGAAAATGTACAAACCACCACTCGCCGGATTTTAATTCAACAAGGCCTCCCTGATGTGGTCCATTTACGTTTGTATTTCCTGTATGTAATACTATTTTTGATTCATATGGACCATATATATTTTTAGAACGTAAAACAGTTTGCCAACCTTTAGTAACTCCACCAGCTGGGGCCAAAATGTAATAATACCCATCTTTCTTCAGAAATTTAGGGCCTTCGATGGTTGGCTGTTTTGCGTCTTTATAAATTAGCGTGCCGTTGTCTAATAATTGGGTACCATCCTCACTTAGTTTATTTAGGTACAATTCATTCCCGCAAAGTTTGCTATGAATCATGTATGTATTTCCGTTATCATCCCATACCGGACAAGGATCTTCCCACAAATCAACAGCTTCAATTAATTGTAATTTCCACTCATGGCGTGGATCATCAGTGGTTGCCAGAAATAATCCATCATGAGGGGTGCAAAAATAAATGTAAAATTTATGGTTATGGTAAGTAATCGAAGGCGCCCAGGAGCCTTCGCCATGTACCGGTTTATTATATCTTTCCAAAGGCAAATTCTGGTATACGTAATTAACAATGGTCCAGTTAACCAAATCTTTAGACTGCAAAATAGGTATACCAGGAGTACAATTAAAGCTGGAGGCGATCATAAAAAAATCGTCCCCGGATCGGATGATGTCCACATCAGAATAGTCTGCATAGATGATTGGATTTTTGAATTTACCATTATTTAAATCGGGCACCCAAGGTTGGGAATTGGCACTGAGGCTAATCAGTATTGAAAAAATCAACAGATAGGAAATTTTTTTCATCATAAATCATTCTTATTTTATTTCTTTTTGAAGCTTATTTAAATCAGGTTTCAATTTAGCTAAATCCAGGGATTGTTGATACAATTTATCTAAATCACCCAAATTCACGGAAGAACCATCACGTATAAAAATAGGAATCTTATGTAATGGGGTGTTAATATTAACTTCCTGTCCTCCCTCATATATTTTTTTGGTATTCCAGGCATCGCGCCATTTTGTTCCTCTGGGCAGATAGCATTTGTAAGAAGTTATTTCTTTTTGCCATAATGCAGAAACTAAAATATCAGGGCCATACTTAAACGTTTGCCAGTTTGTCCAGGCTTTTTCCTGGTCCGGATATTCCAGAAATAAAGGACGTACTATAGGCATGCCTGTTTCATGTGCCTCTTTGGCCAAAGAGTAAGTGTAATTGGCCAAAGCAGTATGAACTTTTGCATACACGCGCCAAGTGGCAATGAGTTCTGTATCATAATTTGGTACAGATTCCATATCCCAAGGCGCTTTGTCCCTGGTAGGACCAAATTCCATAATTGGATTAAAACATCCGAAAGCCAGCCAACGAGCGCACACTTCCCTGTCCAAATTCCCGTCCCAATATCCTCCGATATCCGATCCCCAAACAGGAAAGCCAATGATAGCACTACGTTGAACAGCAATTATGGCAGCTCGCAAACCTTCGGGAGGTGATCCAATATCGCCACCCCAAAAACCACTATATTTTGAGCTCCCTGTATAACCTGCACGAGGTAATAACATGAAATCATCACCATGAATTTTTTTGCAACTTTCATATGCTGTTTTAACATATAATACAGGATAATCGTTTCTGATTTCTCTGGTCGACCTTCCATCGTGGACTTTCATATCTCTCCTATTTGGGAGAAGTTCTTCACCGCGATCCATTTTAAATCCATCTACGCCCTCTTTAAGTACTTTTTCCAAGGCATTTTCCTGCCACCATTTGCATGCATCAGGATTGGTGAGATCAAGCGATGCAACGTTTGTAGAATCAGCTCCACCTTCAGGTTTCAGAATAGGGATATTATATCCCTTTTTTATTGCTTCAAGCCTCATGTTGCCCGATACCCATGGCGCAATCCACAAAAGGAATTTCATATCATTGCTATGAATCCATTGAATCATTTTAGTTGCATTTGGGAATCGTGCCGGATCCCATTCAAAATCGTCATACCCAAACTTACCCGTTCCCCAGGGCCTATCTACCCAGTAAACTCCATTGGGTATATCCAAAGCTTTCATCATCAGTATATCTTCTACTAACTGACTATTATAAGGTGCATTTACCTTGGTTTTATCGTAGTAGGTACCACTATTGGTATGATTGTCCCTCCAACGCCAGGGAAGAAAGGCCCATTTCGGAGGAACAAAGGTTGGTCCAACATACAATGAATGAGATTTTACAATATCAACTGGTGTTGGAGCGGTATATATAATCCCACTTAAAGAAGGCCCTTCAAATTCAACTTTAACCCTTGTTGGATCTGCTTTACACATATCGTAATGACCAGGCCATGTTCCATTAATGAACAAGCCATACCCATTGGAAGAAATATAAAAAGGATCATATAAGGAAAGTGTATAATTAATAAGCATATCCACTTCTAGACCTCGAATATTAAGCGTTTGTTGAATTCCTTTCTTCCAGGATTCCTTTTGATTGCCATCCACTGTGCGTTCAAAAAGTCCTGTAAAATACTCCTTGTTTGTCGCGGAGAGGCTAATTCCCCATTTAAGTATGTCTGTGTCAGGATTTGCTTTAAATGAAAATTCGATTTTCCCCGATGTCCCTTTAAAATTAATAATAATATTTCGTCCATCCAGATTCCATTCAGCCTCAAACAAGTCTTTACTATTAACCATTTTTATAGGTTCGCCTTTCAACCATGTTTTACCCTTTGAAGTTTCAAAAAAGAAGGCCCCTGTTTTATTAAGGCTATCGCCAATAATTTTAAGCGGTGTTTTTAAATTTTTATTCGATAAAGTAAGGCCAAAAAACTTATCCTTTCCTTCTATTGAAATTTCAAATAGCTTATCATTTCTACATCCAAGAAATAGCAGAATGGTGGTTAATATTATTAGTGACCTTTTCATAAATTACTATATTTCAAATTAATAATTTTGTAAGAGAATAATCAAATTTAAATTTATTTTGTAATAGATGTTCTTTTCAATAATATTAAAACAAAAAACCCGGTCTACATTGTAAACCGGGCCAAATAAAAGTAATTAAATTTTTACTTTTCTACTGCTTTTGCAAGGTCGGCACCAGCTTTGAATTTAACAGCTTTCTTTGCAGGAATCTTGATAGCTTGTCCTGTACGTGGATTTTTACCCATTCTGGCTGCTCTTTTAACTACTGAAAAAGTTCCGTAGCCTACTAAAATAACTTTATCGCCCTTTTTCAAAGCTTTTTTAACTGTCTTGGTGAAAGATTCTAAAGCTTTTTTTGAATTTGCTTTCGAAAGTTTACTTTCTTTTGCAATGGCGTCAATTAAATCTTGTTTATTCATACGTAAAGTAATAAAGGGTTAGTAATTAAATTAATAAAAATAAGTTCAATAAATCAACATTGTAAATATAAATAAATAAAAGGTTTATAAATACAACGATTTATCAACAGGTTTATTAACAACGGTATCTGCATAACATAATATTTATCAGATATTTACAAGTAGGATTAGAAAGAAAGGTATGCGCAAGTGCAAAAAACAGAGATAGATATTTCAGCGAAATAACGCCCAAGGAGGTTTAAACTTAGTGCTATTTGTACAAAGGTTGGTAAATCAAAAAAAAGCTTATTAATGAATTGGTAATGTGAGTAATTGCATATAAAAACCAACATTAATAGTTTAAAGTCGGCGCAATGATCCGGTTATTAACGTGATGAAGTGATGAAGTAATGGAGGACAGCGTGAATTCTTCATTATCCCATCACCTTATCTCTTCGTCACCAGGAATATTTACGCTGGTTGTTTGTTCTTCACCACATAATCTATAACTAACTATTGGGTCTAGTTTATTAATCCCAATTAATTTGATCCCCGCTTTTTTTCAAAATATCATAAAGTTTTTGTTCATTTTCAACCAAATTTTCAATAATTGCTGCTAATTTCTCAGCTTTCTTTTCATTTTCAGTATTTATTTCATAATACGCCACATAAGTTCCGGCCTCAGGATCACTATCCATATCTTCAAAAACTTCAGGATGATCTTTTTTTAAGTAATAGTTGAAAAAAGCATCCCAATTATAACCATTCATATAGGCAAGGTCATTAATCTCATTCATTTTATCGCCAATGGTCATTACTTTTGCACTTTCAATGTAAAAGCAAACAGATACATTTTTTTCGTGTTTGAATATTTTAACATAGTCTTTCATTTGTAAATATTTTAGGAGGTTGTGTTAAGCTCTGTAAAAATAAGCATTTTATTTAAATAGTGCAGGCATAATAAGGTTATGGCAAATAAAGCCAACTAAGATCCGAATATTAGCAAGAGAAAGTAAGGTAAAACCTCATGTATTGACTTTTAAAAAACGGAGGTTCTTCCAGAGAATATGCAACAAAATCAACCCTGTATTTTAACGAAACATCCTTTAAAAGTCGGGCCAGCTCAAGTAAACCTGCAACGCCACTTGCATTGTCATCGGCTCCTTCCTGGTCGTTGCATACATCATAATGAGCCCCGATAATAATTCTTTCCCCACTATCAGGGCCTAACGAACATATAAGATTTCTAAATTTCATGCTATTAAAAGAATATTTTTGCTCTTCAACCTTTGAAGATATAACTTGAAATTTTGCTTTAATGTAATCAGCTGCTTTATTGAGCGAATCCAAATGATGGTAATTTCTGAAATTACATTCCCTGGTCAGGAAAGTCAAATCATTTTTAATTCTTATGGTGTCGGCTAACCGGGTTGCCCTAACCAAATCTGGTTCAGTGGTAGAATATATCTTTCCCCAAACAAAAAGGGAAAAGAAAATCAGGATGACAGAAACAAAACTATATTTTAGAAATTTCATGATTTAGTGTGTTAGTTTTGATTTAGAAAGCCATTTACCTTGGCTTGTTGTTCAAATTTTTTATCACCAATTTTCCAAAGAGCAGTAAATTGAATTATAGGGGCTACATAAACTTTTTTTGAATACGAATGTAAAACAGGATCGTCATATGTTTTAATTGATTGACTTTTGATAAATAAATCACGAACTACAAAAGCTATATTCAATCGATTATCGAAAAAATCCGAACGGGTATAAATAGAAAAAGTTAATGTGTTTTTAGTTTTACTAAATAATTGTTTATCATCTGATTTAAAATTTGAACGCAACATGATCTGGTGATTTTTGAATGGTTTCCATGAAATTGTACCTTTTAAGGTGTATGAAATTGATTTCTCGCTAAACAAATCATTTTTATAATTGCTTTCTATTTCCCTATAAAACAGGTTACCACTTATTTTTAACCGTAATTTCTTATTCATTTGATACGAAACATCCGTACTCAAACCCGAAAAGTTAGTGGTAGCAATATTTTCATATTTCTGAATGATGACAGAATGGCGATAGAAGGCATCATAACTAGTGTCATATACCATTGTGATATCATTTTTTGTAATGCGGTGATATATTGTCGAATTAATTTGAACTTTGCGCTTAAAATCTTTTAAATATCCAATTTCGAAAGAGTTCGTTTTGGCAAGATTTAAATCTGGGTTACCCATGTTTATATTTGTTTCTTCAAACCTGTCAATGTAAGGATTCAGCTCATTTGTAGGTTTATTAACCCTACGGCTGTAGCTCATCGAAAAGGAATGCTTCTTTTCCGTTTCATAAGAAAGATGTACTGAAGGGTAAAAACTTTGAAATGTCCGGTTTAGTGTAAATTCAGGTATTGTACTTGTAATTCCGGCATTACTGTGTTCGTAGCGACAACCAATTTTATATTTAACTTTTGCCAGTGAACCTCCAAATGTAAAGAAGGTTTCAAACGATGATGAGCAGGTAGAAATGTTTTTATTTAGTAAGTCGCAATTGTTCGTTACCCCCACAAGATTGGATAACGTATCTACCTGTCTGTTATCTTTGTTTGAAATGAAAGGGTTGTAGGTAAATCCGGTTTCGAATTCATAACGATCATTAAAAGGCAATATGTAATCCAGATTCAAGGTTGTATACAAATCTTTTGTGTTTTGATGACTATTTCTGGTTGTGTTTTGCTCCAAAGAAAATGAACTTTGGTTAATGGTTTTGGTAGCGTCAATTTCACTAATTGCGTTGGTAATGTTAATGGACAGGTTGTGCCCTTTATCGTTAAAAACGTGGTTGAAAACAACCGTATTGTTAATGTAGGTAGATGTGTATCCATTTGAAATCGAGGTTTCGACTTCATCCGGATTATTATATTTTCGAAGCAGGTTGTTGTCAGTTTTATCATCATTTTTACTCCAATATTCATCGGAATTTATCGAAATTGTGGTCTTAGCCGAAAGATTGTAATTAATTTCGGCATCAAGCTGATGATCAAAACTATGCGCCATGATTTTTTGATCAAACAGGTTATAAAATGTAGTGTCCTGATTATTTTGCGACCATGATTCCGAAAAGTCACTTTGAAGATTGTGAACGGACGATGTCAAATATCGCAAATTAAGATTCAATTTAGGTGTGTTGTATACATAAGAAGTCCAAAGCCCATAAACAGGATGATTGTTGGAGATTACTGTTCCAAGACAAAAAAAGTAGTTGTATGTTAAGTTTTTCTTAAGTACAATATTAATGATACCCTGCGTATTTGTAGCGGTATATTTTGCAGAAGGGTTGCTGATAACTTCAATCTTCTCGATGGTTGAAGCAGGTAGTTGTTCAAGATAATTTTTTAACATAAGGCCATCCTTTCTTGTAGGTTTGCCATTTATCCAAATGCTTGCTGAGGCCCCAAGTAATGTAATAGCCCCCGAAAGATCCACATCCACACCGGGAGCATTTTGCAGCGCATCGACACCAAAAGCTGTTTGAATAATAGAGTCGTTGGCAACCATGTAAACCTTTTTGTCAGCCTCTTGCTTATATAGTGGCATATCAGCATGCACAACCACTTCCTTAAGCTCTATTTGAATTGGTTTAAGAACTAAATTTAACTTAATAACACTTTTAGTTCCATCAATATTAATACTACAAAACTTATCGCCATAGCCAATGGAACTCATGCGAATGGTATAATTGCCGGGCAAAAGCTCTTTGAAGTTAAATTCACCATTTTCAGACGCTGTTGTTCCTTTAACAAATTGGTTCCCCGGTTGATGCAATAAAGAAACTGAATAAAAAGAAATCGGTTGATTCGTTATGCTATCTGTTGCACCCCCGGAAATTTGAAACACCTCATTTTGCTTATCCTTTACCTGGGAATAAAGACATGGCATATTCAACAAGGTAATTCCAATAATCAGAAATCTATTATACGTGAGCAATTGTTTCTTTTTCAATTTTATATTACTAATAACTTGGACGAATTTCATAATCAAATATTTGAATAAAAAGAAAGAATTGTTTAGCAACGCTTCAGTTCTTTAAATATAATCAAAAATTTGGGAAAGCTCTGAACCCCGCATTAAGTATAAGCCAAAATGTTACTTCATTTCTCCACTGAACCTACAAAAGAAACATTTTTTTAGAAGCTATGATTTCAATAATTGATTATTGAATAAATGTAAATGTTCATCATAATCGATAAAGGTACTGTGTTTCCTTAGAAACGAGAAAGTATAAAGTTTATTGTACTTTCTTTTGGACAATTGAAAGTGGTTTACTTAGGTAAGAAAAATAATTGAAGCCAGTATAACAAAAAGCAAGGAAGCAGCCTAAAACGGATGTTCAAACGATAAATAAAAAAACAAATTATACGAATGATCGTCTTTCGAAAATACATAAGGTACAGATAACCCAGGCACAATCTGTAATTTATCAATGTTTATAGCATATCTTATTCCGGGGTTTAAAAGCCCTGTATGATTGTACGACATCTTGCGCACACCATCGGGCTGGTAATTGAAGGTGCTGAGGTATTCGAGCATGAAATTAAAATTTTGGGTTAAAAGCCAAATGGCACTTCCTCCAACGTTTATTGAATGCAGTGTTTGTTTGTAATCCTGACCTGAATCATCGGTAAATTTTACACCTGGCAAAAGGGTACCACCAGCATTAAAATGGACCGCTAATCCATTGCTTATGCGTTTACTTACCGGAATATTTAACTGCCATCCTAACCTGCCACTACCTAAACCTTTATCTGAGTTCCCAGTTGGTATAATGACGGATAGTCTTGGTGAAACCGCTGCCCAATTCTCTTTTGTAAATAATTGATAACGGTAATTGATCAACATATCGCCAATACCATTAACAGAATAGGAATTAAGCCACGAATACTGAATTGTATAACTTAACTGATGTTTATCTGAGAAAAATGGCCACTCCTGGGTAAAAGAATATGCAAGATTTCTCGTGGGGGAGGTGGTCAAATACATGTTGTTAATGTGTTGTACAACCCTATACTCTTGGTTATATGCTTCTTCAATAAAGTATGAATTATCTTCGATGGCATCAGAAAATTCCTTCTTCTCTTGCGAAAATACCGAACGATTTCCTGCCAAAAGGAGCACTAATAAACAAAGGTTTTTCATGATAGTACCTTTTAAACTGAAGGATTGATTATGTTCCAGGTCTTTACCCATACACTTGTTTTATTGCTTAATTTACGGATATGTTTCACTTATTCTTCTAAAAAACTGATGATTTGCCTAATTGATCCAAATGATAATTATTGCTATTAATACAAACCATTATCATCGGTAAATGTTGATCCAAATCACCCTCTATTATTAAACAATTATTTTAGTTTTCTGATCTTTATTCTTTTGGTTATTTAATCTTTTTTAGTTTTGTAGCATGTTTCCAAGACCTATAAAATATGATGAACCTGTATTTCGTCCGCCAGCCGAAGCTAATTCGGCAATAATACAGGCAACACTCGGATGTTCCTGGAATAAGTGCGCATTTTGCGAGATGTACACTTCCAAAACCTTCCGAGTCAGAAAATTTGCAGATATTCAGACAGATATCAAACAGTTATCGAAATATTACCAGGGAGTTAAAAAGGTTTTTCTGGCAGATGGCAATGCTTTTGTTTTATCAGCCAATAATCTCATCCCGATATTACAGGAGATCAATACTACTTTCGGAAAATTGCAAAGGATCTCATCTTATGCACTTCCCAAAGATATTTTAAACAAATCCTCAGAAGAACTCAAGGAACTCAGGAATTTAGGGATAAGGTTATTATATATTGGAATTGAATCAGGGGATGACGAGTTGCTCAAACTCATCCATAAAAGCGAAACATGCAATTCAACAATTGATGGCATATTAAAGGCACAAGATGCTGGCATAGATGTTTCGGTAATGGTATTGAATGGATTGGGTGGTAAAAAATACAGCGAGCAACATGCGTTAAATTCCGCAAAACTGATTAGTTTGACCAAACCAAAATTTTTATCCTCCTTAACCTTGAGTTTTCCTTTCGGGCAAGACCATTACAAAGGAAAATTTAACGGTGAATACATTCCGCAGACTATTGTTGAGTTGGCTAAAGAATTAAGACTCCTGATTAAAAATACGGATACCAATGGTACCATTTTCAGAAGCGATCATGTTTCCAATAACCTCGTCCTAAAGGGAGTTCTTTCAAAAGATAAAGAAGAATTAATGAATACGATCAACAGAGCCATCGAAACTATTGATCCAAATCAGTTTCCATCAACGCCCGGAATGCTATAAATTTAGTACAACAGGGTTTATTCTTTAGAATTGCCAATCAAAAAAAAACGGAATCTCAGAAAGATTCCGTTTTAGGGGGTGGGCCCACTTGGGCTTGAACCAAGGACCCCCTGATTATGAGTCAGGTGCTCTAACCAGCTGAGCTATGGGCCCATTTTGGGTGTGAGTGTGGTCGAAGTGAGTGTGAATTCCCGTTTTAATTTGTAATTTTGGGACTGCAATTATACGCAATTACTAGAAATTTATCAAAAGTATTAAACATATTTTTTATGCTACATAGTTATGTTGCCCTAAAAATGGGGATTACAGAGGAGAAATTAAAAGGAATTAAAAACATTATCTTCGATTTGGGTGGTGTAATCATTGAAATTCATTTTCAGGGCACTAAAGATCAATTTAAAAAAATTGGGTTTAACGATTTCGACAACATTTACTCCCAGATGAAACAAACACAACTGTTCGACCAGCTTGAAACAGGTAAAATATTACCAAAAGTGTTTCGGGATGAGTTGCGTAAGTATAACCCTCAGCTTACGGATGAGCAAATAGATTTTGCATGGAACCACATGATTGGCGAGATGCCAGAAAGTAACATTACCTTATTAAAAGAAGTACGAAAACATTATCGTACCTTTCTGTTTAGTAACACCAATGCTATTCATATCAAATATTTTAACCAGTATCTTCAACGAAAATTCGGGCATAATCCCTTGCCTGAAATGTTTGAACACTCTTACTATTCTTTTGAAATGGGCAAACGTAAACCCGACGTTGAAGCTTATATACAACTTTTAAGGGAGACAGGTCTGAAGGCCAGCGAAACAATGTTTATTGATGACCTCGATATCAATGTTGAAGGAGCAAAAAGTGCAGGAATAGCAGGTTACTGCCTTAAAGATAAAACTATTGCCAACCTGTTTAAAATTTGACAAATTTCCCGGGAGATTTGAGACAATCTCACAATTAAATTAGCTTTGCGACATAATCTTATCGGAAAATGCTATCTCTTAATGTATTCTTTAAAAAAAGGTATTTTGCTTCAGCATTCTTTTATAGTTGTTTCAGTTTAATTTTTAGCACCTGGGTAATTTATATTCCTTACGTAGCCGAAAAATTAGGGATCACAGAAGGGAAAATCGGAGGCGCTATTTTTTGCACCAATGGGAGCCTTTTTAATGATTCCGATTTGCAATCGGTTATTGGACAGGATTGGTGTCGGGAAAATGGCATTCTATTCATTATGTTGTTATTGTATTGCCCTATATGGCCCAATACTGGCAAATCATTATAGTATTTTATGCGCGGCATTGTTTTTTAGTGGTATGGCCGGAAGTTCAGTTGCAATAAGTATTAATTCTCTAATTGCTACTATTGAGAAAAATGATCACGTTTACATCATGTCCGGGAGTCATGGTTTTTTTAGTGCTGGAGGTATGATTGGTGCTACGATAGGAAGTTTTTTGGCTGCAAAATTACACAATCCGATCCTGCATATTTCTTTGTTATCCTTAACGCTAATTACCATCCAATTTTTTTTCCGGAAGGAATACTTTTATGTTAAAGGACATGCTATCGAAAAACAAAAAAGACTGTTTAAAAATTTAAAACCTTTATTACTGATAGCATTGGTGGCTATGATATTTATGGTTGCCGAAGGAGCAATTGCCGACTGGAGCGCGTTATACCTTAAAAAGGTAATAAAAATCGATCTCGAATTTATTGGGTTTGGCTATGCGGGATTTTCACTGGCAATGACCATAGGCAGGTTTTTCGGAGATTGGGTGAGTAAAAAATTGGGCTCGTGGAAATTAATATGGCTTGGCTCGCTAATA
>WSSedL1CaDRAFT_10001669_pt1 | contig 12433 bp, 8 predicted proteins | sample WetSurSL1Cattail_FD_9464 | JGI IMG/M metagenome (IMG submission 9464)
TGTCGGATCACGACGCCTGCCTCTATCGTCTTGCCCAATCCGACCTCGTCTGCCAACAGATAGCGTTGGGACGGGTCGGTAAGAACGCGGCGAATTACTCCGATTTGGTGGGGTTCCAGCTCGATGGATGAGGACAAAAGCGCCGAAATACCAAACGCGCCACCGCGTTGGGCCAAGTAACTTTTCAAAAAGCCAGATCGAGCCTGCGCGTATATCGGAGTCTCAGTAACGAAATTTCCAAGAAATACAACAGGATCTTTTATGGGGCGTTTCCACCGCACAAACACTCTGTCATAGGGCAGATAACTGTCCACTTTATCGGCCAATCGCACCTCCACGCCATCTCCGTCATCCTCCCGAACACGACCGATACACCATTCGCTGCGCGCTTCGTCGAAGACTTGAACTCGAGTATTGCGCCCAAGCTTTCTAGGCACGATGTCGGCGATGGGCACTTTTCTGAGCGTGCACCCGTCTACCGATGGCGAGTCGAAGAACTCAACTACGGCATGTCCACCTTCCTTACTTACGACTTTTCCAAACCCATCTCTTTGTGCGCCTCTTATGAAACAGAACATGAATCGCCTTGATATGGATAATTTACGAACATGAAACAGTAGTAATTTCCCCGCCGTCCAATGGATACTTGCCACAGGCGTCTAGAAAGTCTTGCGTGGATGTGGTGATTAGTGCTTCTTCGGCCATCCTGCTTTCTGGTTCAAACATAGTTCGCTGCTGCCTCCAAAAAAACCTTCTGGACCTTGGACCTCAACGCTGGTGGCGCCAGCACCTGCACATCAGCTCCGTAACGCATGATGTCGCCAATCAGCTCGCGGTCATCGGCATAGGGAAAGGACAGCACATAGCTGCCATCTTCTTCAAAGGCACTCTCCTGCATCGGGTGCCAGGTCTCACCGGCCACCCAACGCGCCCGTTCCGGCGTGAACCGGAGCTTGGCCCAGCCTTGGGCCGCTCCATTGAAGATGCCATAGCTGTTGCCCAGTGCCTGGTCAAGCGCCATGATGCTCACCGTCTTGGCATTGGTTTCCAGGACTTCCAGCCGGTGAATCGCATCAATGCTGAAGTTGCGCACATCGTCCCGCAGGTGGCACCAGGCATCCAGGTACCAGTTGTCCCGGTAATGCACCAGACGCTGTGGTGAGACTTCCCGCTCGGTGGTGATGCCGTTTTGCCGGTTGAAATGCCAGATCTTCAGGCGCTTACCAGCCATGGTGGCGGCTGCCACCAGCTCAAACGACTTCGCAACCACCCGGCGTTTGCCCGCATGAACAATGCGAATGCGTTTGGCAACGTCCTGGCTGGCCAGACCGTGTTTGTCCATCAATTGGGCCAGGCGCTTCTGAAGGGGTTGCAACTTGGCGCCCAACAGACCAGGTTCCAGTTGCTCCAACAAATGCTGGATGGTGACCAGGGACAGGATTTCTTCCTGGCTGAACCACAGACCAGGCAATTCGCTCGCCGTTTGGTCCCGCTCCAACTGGTAGCCACCGAGTTCACGGTTGTAGACGATGGGCACATGGAGTTGGTCACGCAACTTGGCGATGTCGCGCTTGAGGGTGGCGCGGGAGATTTCCAGCGCTGTCATGAGTTCGTCGGCAGAGATGGCGGCGCGACTGCTCAGCAAGCCCTTGAAACGATAAAGACGCACCACCTCACTCATCATCACTCCCCATGGTTACCCGTTTGTTCTTTAACTTTTGATAGACAGGCATTACAAATGATATTCGATTCAATGGGCTCCACAGGGCGGGTTTCATCAATGAAACTCTCAATTTTTACCCTGTGGAGCAGCTCCCTGCGTTCACCCTGTGTGACAGCGTGATAGGTGTCCGGTCAGACCGGGTTGTTGGGTGAAATGCCAGGCGATGCGACATGCGGCTGGCTACGACCCCTGCCCTCTTGGCCCTTCTTGCGCAAGAAGGCCGGGATAGCCAGATCGGTCTCATCCACGCTGTAACGGACTTCCGACTTGGCCGACAAGCGACTGGACATGCGCATGGCCGAGAAACACGCTTCCTTGCCCATCATTTCTGGATCGCGCTGGGCTAGTTCACGCAGGCGCTGCAGCTTTTCTTGTAGCCATGGGTGTTGGCTGAAGCGCGTCTCCAGGTCCGTCAACAGCTTGCGGGCCATCAGGATCTCGCCTTGCTGCACCAGGGTGTGCAATTCCTGGCTGGATTGGGCGAACTCGACTTCCTGCATGCGGTCCAAAACGCTCTGGTCGGGCGCCAAGGCGGCAAAGGCTGTAGCGTCCACTGCGGACAAACTGAGCATGGCCGCGTGGGTGCTGACTGCCTCACCTTCGGGGGTATGGGCTTGCAGTGAGGCTGCCAGCAGGTCACGGGTGTCACCGACGGCACTTGGGCTGACATGCAGACGCAGCATCATCCAGCTTTCAGAGTCCCACGCCAGGTCGCTAATTCGGTAACTGCCATCCGGGTTCTTCTGCACCAGGCCCATGTGTTCGATGATGACACCGGGGGCTGGGATGAGTTTGAGGTCAAGCTGTCGCAGACACAGGGCATGCAGCAGTTGGAACTCTTCGTCAAAGCTGTCAAACAGGTCTTCTGCGGTCTGACCGTAATACTGTTGCCCACCACCGGCACGGGCCATGGCGATCATCAGGTTTTCATTGAAGCCACCGCCCAGACCAACGGTGGTGGTGCTAATGCCACGGGCCAGTAAAGCGCTGCAGTGTTTTTCAATAACAGGGATGTCACACAGACCATGGTTGGCCTGACCATCGGAAAGCAGGATCACCCGGGAGATGGAGGAGGCGACGCCGCCTTCGAGCTGTTTGGCACCCGCCTCCCAGCCACCAAAGAGGTTTGTCATGCCACCGCTGACCACTTGAGACACCGCTTGTTGGATCCGGCTTGGCTTGGTCATGGCTGTCAGTGGCATCAACACATTGACCTTGTCGTCGTACACCACGACCGAGAGGAAATCAGCCGGTGTCATGCGCTCGGCAATGTGGGTGACACAACGCAGTGCTTCTGTCAGAGGTTGACCGTCCATGCTGCCGGAACGGTCCACTACCAGGGAGAGACGCTTAGGGATGATGGTGGCTTTGGCTGTATCAGGTGCATCGGGAGCCTGGACACGGACCAGGACTTCAAGAACACCGCCTTGGGCGGAGACGGCGGATTTGATGGGTGACAGCAGAATGGTGGCTTGGGTCATGGTTTTCTCCTTAGGGGTTGACGATGTGATGACCTCTCAAAGGGCCTGATCCATCGTCGTCAGGTAAAGAGTTTGGGCTTGCTGAAGTCCACAGCGTGCACCTGTGGGGCTGTTCGTTTACCCAGCCAGTCGCGTGGTTTTACAGGTAAGTCAGGGTCATCTGGTGAGCCTGGCGTGCGGTGTCACTGCTTCGACCGCAGTAGCCTGATGGCGGTCATGGCCAGGCTGACATCGTTGATCTCAACGTCAAAAATTTGGTCATCCGGCTCTCGGTAAAGGAAGGAACGGGCCAGGATGGTCTCAGCCCAGGTGTCACCATAGGCTTGGTACAGCGGGAGCTCTTTGAAGCGCGGCATCGCCAGCAACAACTTGACGACCCTGGGTGCGGGGTTTCTGACCATCCACCTGACGGTGTCGCGAATGTGTTCGGAGCCTGCCAGGTCAAGTTTGCCGGTGGTGGGCACAAACTGGAGGGTGCGCCGGACATGGGTACTGAAATTGGGGTCGGGCCAGCGCTGGCAGGTCTCAAAATCCCATGAAAGGTACGCTAGGTTCCATGCATCCGGGTCTTCTGTGAGGATTTGAGACTTGGCCGAGAAACTGTAACTCTCGATGGGCAGGGGTGAGTAGCGTACTGGGGTCATGGTGATTCCTCTCTGTGTGGATGTGGAAAGCCATGAGCTTGACGGGTGCAAGGCTCGTGACATGAGCCTGTTCGTCTGGTACGCATCACTTGATGGTCCTTCATGACACCGGGTTGAGCCAAAAACACACCATGAACACCGGATTTGGAGGTTCTACAAACTCATCGCTGGCCGCTGAGCCATCCGAGCTTGAATGTGCTCAACAACAATGGCATGCCGTCGAGGCGCCATGACCACCATAATCATGGCTCCTTCAGTCAGAACCAAATTTCAGTAAATCGTCGTAGATGGCATTTGAGAATTCACTCAGCAAAATTTCATTGGGCGACCACGTTCGCTTCAACGAGGATCGGCTGGCCTTACTAACGCTTGCAGACAAAAAACGACTTGAGGGCCGGGTGGGTGTCGTGCAAGGATACTGGAATTCCACAAGAAAGCTGATTGTTGCCTTTCCTGAGCACTGTGGCAGGCCGGTATTGCGCATTCTGGGTGTCGATCCGCGACACCTTGAAAGAGTTATCGAGGAAGAAATCGCGTCTGGTGATGCGCCCAAAGTCGATGATGAAATTCAAGGCGATTCAAAACTATCCCAGGACGATTTGGACAACCTCTTCGGCTAGCGAAACCAGCCAAATAGTTCAGGACGCACTGGTCTCTGCTGGTGACTCTTTCTTGACCAATGAAAATTCTGGATGGCTATCCGTTAGAAGCTGGAACATGGCAAAGATGGGGCCAGGCATCTTGCGCGGGTCCTGCGAGCTTTCAAGCGCCTGCCAGGTCCGGGATTGCTGCCCTCCCCGACTGCCGGACTGAACGGGATAGCCCATCAAGACCGCAGCCTGAACTTGGCTCAAGCCCACCTTGACCCTTGCTGCCTTGAGTTCGTCACCCGTTGGGGTGGGCATTTGCATCTGCATGTTGACGATAATTGAAATTAAATTTGGTCGGTGACCAAGCCGACCATGAGGCATCTTAGCCTCGCCAAGGTCAGACAATACCGGCAACGAACTTAACTGCCGAGCCTTGAAGTGAAAGAGAAATCCCGCTGGAACGTGCGCCTTGGACCCCTCGAATGGGCCAAGCACACCCATGAGCGTTTGCCCGATGACCCCCTCAAATTGCTGGGTAGCGCCCGTCACGGCATGCAAATCGGTGCCCTGGCCAAGCTGGGGGATGAATTCGTCCTGGTGGTTGGTGACCATGTGACGCCCTTGAGCAATGCAGACAACAAGCATCTTGCCGCAGCGACAGCTCACGCCAAGGTGCTAGATCGGCCGTTTGTTGCTCAGCCAGTGCCTGTGCGCTGCGCCCCTGCTGTGGTGGTGGTTGTGAAACGGCGGCGCATTCCAGTGCCACATTGACTTGCGCGCCCACTGCGTGGCGGCCTCGCAGGCAGCCGCCGAGGTTGATAAACGACTGGCCTGCAGGGGGAGCAGTCGCTCCCCCTGCAGGCGCAATCAAGATGGGGCACACTGATATCCCATGTGCTACAGCGCCCAAATCTGGCAAGACTACCGGAAGTATGTCCGGCAATTCGACGGACAGCTTGATCTGGAAGCGTTCGTGCAGCTTTTCTGGAGCCGCCTGGACAACGACAAGATCAAGATACCCAAGGCCATGGAGATGGCGTTCACCGACCCATTGAATCCCTCGGAGGAAGGATTCAAGCAAATCCGGGCAGCAGTAGGCATCTGGCAAACCCAGCAGGCACTCAAACTTGAACAGGAGCTCTTCAAGCAGCGCGCTCGTTTGGCCGATGCACAGCGCGCCTTGCAGTCCAAAACCACCAAGGCAGCACTGGAGGCACAGCGCATCTCAGGCAGCAAGGTCGAGTGGATTCTGGCCAAGCTGGCAGACCTCCGACGCAGGGAACTCCAGGACGATGACAGCAGAATCTATCCGGGTACTTATGCACCGGTGATGGTGATCGAAGACGGTCGGCGGGTGCTCAAACCCATGCGTTACCAATGCCGACCTGCTGGCAAGCCTGTCAGCTATGACCGCCAGTACCCGGGCACCTACAACGCCAGGCGCGACAACCTGGAGGGATTCTGGAAGCGACAGTTCGGTCACAGCCATGGCCTGATGGTCGTCAATGCCTTCTATGAGCATGTCACCCGTCCACGTCCAACGGCGGCCAGCACCGGCAACGGTCACGAGGGTGATGGCTTAGAGAATGTGATCCTGGAATTCAGGCCCAGACCTCAGCAAGACATGCTGGTCGCGTGTTTGTGGTCACACTGGCGTGGTGAAGGCGAGTCCGACCTGGACTCCTTTGCCGCCATCACCGACACCCCACCGGAAGAAGTAGCAGCTGTTGGGCATGACCGGTGCATCATTCCGATCAAGTACAAGAACATGGAAGCTTGGTTGAGCCAGAACCCACGTAATCTATCGGACTTGTACGCAATTTTGGATGACCGGCAGCGGCCATATTTTGAGCATCGCCTCGCGGCCTGACTTGGATTGCGTTGGGCCGTTTCACCTCTACAGATAGTCCCCCGAAGGTTGCGTATTCCGGTCGGACTGATCACTCGTCAGTGTTCTTATCTATCTGAACGACTCACAATCTGACGACCACGCAGCACCTTATTTTGGCTAGGTGAAACATGAAGTTTCTGATCATTCCATTGCTTCGCGGGATCGCTAGTCTTGCCAGTTGCTCCGATAAATACAAGAATGGTTCTCAAACAGCCCATTCACAGAGAATTACTGATGCAGAACAAATCGTTCCCACCGATTACGGGAAACGGACTTGTCAATTGGAGCAACGGGCTTCTTCCAATACAGGAACCGCATCTATGTTGGCGACAACGAAGGTCTAGGGCCCGCTGTGAGCTCACCCGCTTAGCGTCAGCTTTTGGAGCGTCGCCGATGCCCGCAAAGGGCCAGTTGCGGACGTTCGCGAATGTCAGCAAACTGGTGATGAGTATTCAGTTTCCTGCTGCACCGAGCGATTAAATTTGGCAATTGGTGGTCTGTCAATGAGACCACCGCCAGCGCAAGTCTCCAATCGTTAGCAACTAGACCACTACCGCCTTTATCCCTGAGGGGTTGACTTAATGATTTCGAGCAGCGATTGCGCATTTCCTCCAGAGGTTGGCAGACGGCTTCTAGCCCAGGAACAGTAATCCGCCGATCCGAAAATAGCAGGCCTTTCAAGCAGTGCAGCAGCAGCTGTAGCGATTTTGCTGATTGGACAAGTGTGCACAAGGCTGTAGCGTGCCATGCTATCAATGGCTTCGTCGGCAAGCATCCGTTCTGCCGTAGCGGTATCCCAGGTCCATAGATACTCTGCGGCAGCCGACCACAACAATTCGTGTGCCAAGAGTTCGGGCAAAGCGGACACCACGCTAGGGCCAAAGCGTGCAATAAATGGCCCGGTATCTGCGATTGACTTAAAACTGATGAATTTGCACCTCTCCAACAGCAGTGGGGCCCGGAACGCCGGGGGCAAGAGTCGAGGGGTTGAAGATAAATGATTCAGTTCTGCCCGCGTCAGGCATGCCAAGCCCTCCGAAGGCGACATTTGCGCCAACAGCCAAATACGAACACTAGACGACTGGATGATGTAGAGAGGGAGCGTCGACTCTTTTGATAATTCCTTCGCACTCATTTCAAACGCAAGGTATGAAGGCCATAGTCTGACGGCGGCGCCTTTTCCAGCCGCTTTGAACCTAGTAATTAGCGCCTCTTCAGACCAAGGCGCTCTACGCGCAATCAAATCCTCCCACCAAGCAGGGTTCGCGGCCCAAGCACCATGGGCGGCACGTCCTAGCAAGGCGATCCTCAATATGCGCGGAGCGTTATCCATCGGCTGATCCCAATCTTTCACCCATTCATCGGCCACCTTGAAAAAGTCCCTCCAGGCACTGGGAAGCCGCTCTGTATCTTCCTCGGGCCACAAATTTGTCAACCATTCAGGTACGGGTGGCAACGACTCGCTCCAGCCAGGAATCAGCCAGTTGGGTGGCATTTCATCGACAGGCTTGTCGAGCGCTTTTACAAGCAGGCTCCAGGCCCAGCAGGCTCCAATCCAGGCCAATTGCTGCGCAGACGAATCAATAGGTCGCGACCATGGCGCCGGAAGACCAAAAGCTGACGCGTCCATTTCAAGCCTGCCAAGCACGGCTTCAGCCAATTGCATCAAAAGCGGCGAGAACTCTTCGTGAATCACTTCGCGGTTAGCGACACGCCGTCCAATCGCCACAAACAAGGCTTCCGAAGCGCCCAGCGTAGCCGCTGAACTGGCGGCGTCCGCATCCTCAAGCAGCAGTCTTTGCACTGCTCGCATTAGGGCGTCCATGGAAATCACGTCGAGCGCAGCGTCCACCAGCATGCGTCTGTCTGCGTCAAAACAGGCCATACCCCAAGACTGGGCCGGTTCTGCGGCAATCTGCCGCATCAGTCTGTCCCGGACGATCAGGCGTACTAGCGTAGGGTGCTCAAAGTCGAGATGGCCGGTTACATCTTCTCTTAAAAGGCCACTCGCGCGCAAAACATCCGGGTTGCCAGCGTTCAGCAGTCCAATTACGCGAGTAGCAGCCTTTTTACGTTCAAGTGCAGTCTTTGCAGACGCAATCGCAAGCACCTCTTCAGCAGATGGTGGCAACTGGTTGGCTGGCAAAAGCGACAAACAGTCATCCATTGATAAAGCGCCGCGCCAAGCAAGATCCAAGCGATTCCAGCGTGCGACAGCCAATTGTTGAATCTTGTCAGTGCGCTGCAAAGGCCTTTCACGAAACAGCAGTTGGGTTAACTTGCGACCCGCTTCGACGTCGTTCGGCTTTGGCAGCTTTTTGTGCGACTCGGAGTGACCCATTTCACACAGATGCAAGACGTCGGCAATGGTCTCGAACCATTGACCTAGCGGGTCAAAGCGCTCCAACCAAAGACTCATGCTTTGCGCATCAAACAGCGTGTCTGCATCTTGCCTATCTAGCCGTTTCTCAACCCATTGCAGTAGCGCTGGGCGCCAATCAGGTTGAAAAGTCCAAGTCCAGCCTATAAGGGTAACGGGCGTCGTTTGGTCGAATTGCTTCCGCTCCTCTTCTTGCAGGCTGCGGCGCTCCCAGCTCTGGAACTGCATCATGATCTCCGAGGCGCTGGCATTCCTGTGCAGCATCGGCACAGGTGCTATCACCAGCAGTCCGGCAGACCTGTTCCGAAGTCCAAGTGTTTTGAAGTCTTCCTCGGTAACATTACCCTCCACAACCAAAATCAAGGGTTTAGCGTCTTGCAACTCGGCTGTGGCAGCTTCCAATGTTCGAGTAAAGACCACTTTAAAGCGGCTGGTGGCAGCCAGGTGCTGGGTTAGAAGTCGTCTCTCTAGCGTGTCGGCGACATGAAGCCAGTTGAAGTCATAAGGCGCACGCCATTGCGTCGGGTCCGGGTTAAGCCACTCGTCAAGCGTTGGCTTGCCGAAACTAGGGCCACGAGGTTTGCCGTCGGCTTCCGCTGTGCCAATTTTCCAGGGCTTTTCACGCCTCAAGTCCATCGGCTTTAAACCTGGAAACTCCGAAAACCTAAAGCCAGAAATTGTGTCTGCATTGCTGTGCAGCCCCAGGTCTTGCAGCGACAAGTCCAGCAATGCGCCAAGCGCTTGCGCAACTTTAGGATGGTTGATCCACCAGGTGACCTCACCTTTGTCGAGCTTACCAATCAGCGTTTCCAGCGAACGAGGTTGCATTCCCCAGTCATTGTCCGGATGCGCCTCAAGCAACGCTTTAGCCGTGGCTCCAAAAGAAGGTAGTCCTTTGGCATCCTGGGCTGTCTTGACGGGATTGAACATCGGCATATTCCTAAGAGTATGGGTGGCGGACATGGCAAAAATGTAGCTGCCATTTCAATTAAATGCATATCAAATTGCATCGATGCATCACGGATGCACTATAGATGCATTTGGTTGCGTTTTTTGTTTCAATTCCCTCCATTGGGCTGAAACACATCACCCGATCTGCATGAGAGCCGTCACCTCCCCAGGGCTTTCATACAGCTTTTTTGGAGGCAAGAAAGGTAACCCATGAGCAACAACACATTGCAAAACGCACCCAGCCGGACAGGTAACCCATCGGGTCGCGGTCGCGGCAACAACCCGCCATCAAAAGGCTAAAGCGGCCTGAAACATCACCCCGCAGACCTGCAACAGGTTGGGCGGGGTGATCGGCACCTTCCCTCATAAACTTTTTCCAGAGAATCAGCATGTTCAAGCCCTTCATCGCAGCTGCGCTCTCAGCGTCATTGCTACTACTTAGCGCCTGCAGCGCACCCGGACCTAAATTTCGCAATGTCAACTCCTACAGCGAAGGCCTAGCAGCCGTGCAGCTTTCAGGCGGCAAATGGGGTTTTGTGAACGAACGCCAGGAATGGGTCATCCAGCCCCGCTTTGAGGAAGCTAAGTCGTTCCAGGATGGTCGCGCTGCGGTCAGACAAAACGGCAAATGGGGATTCATTAACAAGCGAGGCGACTGGCTATGACCGCCATACAGTTTTCAACGCTTCGGACTGCCGCATGAAATATTGCGCCAACAAAGATTTCAATGTGCTCGTCAAACAGCTTGTCCGTATGGGTTGGACGTTCCGGCGAGGTGGAAGACATGGCCGCCTGATTTCACCTCACGGAGGTCCAACTTTGACGGTGCCCAGCTCGCCGAGCGACCACCGCGCGTTGCAAAATTTTCGTCGAGATGTTCGCCAGGCCGAACGCTGATACTTGATTGGCCTAACAACCGAGCAATGTGCCGTTCGTTGCAGTGCGGCCGAAGGCTGCCGTTGGCCGAGCCCGTGAGTTCAACCGCGTTCGACGACCCTGACCGCCGACCGCCGCAGCGGGCGCGATCTGAGAACCATCTACTTGACGCGGCGCTATGATGGGTATCCTTGGATCAGGTCTGGGTGAAATGGGCAATGGCGATATCGACTAAGAAGTCCACGGCGACGCGTAGGACGGTAACCCCGCAGAAGGCCATGCCGAATCCCAAGGCTTCGCCCAAGCTCAAGAGGAAGGTCAACACTCGAACGCGCCAGGCGATAGACACCGTTCGCGCCTCCCGCGACGGTCACGAGTTCCACGAAGCCTGGGTCGCTCGAAAGTGCCTTGGCTTGCTCCTGCCCGGGGCCGAGTTGGTCGGCATTGCGGTAGAAGGTTTTGCCAACGAGGACCAGCGCGGCGTCTCGAATGCAGGCAATGAGATCGCCGACGCGGTCCTGTACTTCGGAGGCCGGGCCAACCTGCAGCACGCCAAGCGTGTGGTGGTGGTCCAGGTGAAGTACTCCAAGGCGGCTGAGCACAAGCCGTTTCGGGCGGCGGATGCGAAGAAGACGATTGACAAATTTGCGCGCACATATCGCGCCTGCAAAGCGTCGTTTGGAACCGAGAAGGCGCGGGCAAAGTTGCGGTTCGAGCTGGTCACCAACCGGCCCATCGCGCCAGCGCTGCTCGAGGCCATCGAAGGTCTGGCGACGCAACGCCCGCTCGAGGGCGACGCGAAAGCGCAGGCGAAGCAGCTGGCGGGCGCCTGCAAGCTGACGGGCAAGGACCTCGCCGAGTTCGCCGCGCGGATGGACATGATCGGCCTGACCGGCGACCTGCGCGAGAACAAGCAGCAACTCGCACTCACCCTGGTGGACTGGTCAGACGCGCGGGACCACATGGCCCGGCGCCGTCTCGCGGATCTCCGGGAGATGGCACGCGACAAGGCAGGTTTGATCAAGCAGCATCGCAACGTCATCGTGCGCACGGACGTGCTGGCTGCATTGGGCCTGTCCGACGACAAGGATCTGCTCCCGGCGCCGACGAGCTTCCCGCCGATCGGAAAGGTGGTTGATCGCGTGCAGTTGGACTACATCGTCCACCGCATCCCACGGCTAACCCGCCCGTTGGTCGTGCATGCCGAAGGCGGGTTCGGAAAGACGGTCTTCATGAACTCGTTGGCCGCCCGCCTGGGTCTTGAGCACGAAACGATCCTGTTCGACTGCTTCGGCATGGGGCAGTACCGTGCCTCCGACGACAGCAGACACCTGCCAAGCCGGGGCCTAGTGCATATCGCCAATGAGCTCGCCTGTCGAGGCTTGTGCGACCCCATGCTGCCCTCGACCAGCAACAGCGAAGACATCCTTCGCGCCTTCCGCGTGCGCCTGGAGCAAGCCGTCGCGACTTTGCGCCGGGGCTCGGCGGACCGGCAACTGGTCCTGCTGCTCGACGCGATCGATAACGCCAGCGAAATCGCTCGCGATCGCAATCAGGATTCGTTCCCGCGCTTGTTGCTGCAGAGCTTGGAGCACGGCGCAGCAATCGCCGGCCTGCAGGTGATCGTCAGTGCCCGAACGCACCGGCGTCTTGCCGCAACCGGCGAGATCTCCGCCGAGGAGCTCGAATTGGCGCCGTTCGTCGAGCGAGAGACAAGGGCGCTCCTGCGCACCCGCGTGAGTAAGCTGACTGAGACGATGGTCCAGGTGGGCCAGGCGCGGTCCAAGGGCAATGCTCGTGTGCTGGAGCACTTGGCGGCGGAACCTGGCCTGCTTGCGCCGAGCGAGATCGACAAGCCGATCACGCTGGACGATCTGATCCAGCACCGCATTGACCA
>WSSedL1CaDRAFT_10001670_pt1 | contig 12424 bp, 6 predicted proteins | sample WetSurSL1Cattail_FD_9464 | JGI IMG/M metagenome (IMG submission 9464)
GTGTCTGCGCCGCACGTATTCCGACCACCTTGTTCGCCGAAATTGCCATGCCGATGCCAGTGCCGCACAGCAAGATGCCGCGCGTGTGGCGTCCCGCAGCGATCGCCTGGGCAACGGCAATGCCGATATCTGGGTACAGCACAGGCTGGCCGTTGTGTGTGCCGAAATCGACCAGTTCATGCCCGAGGCTGAGCAGGTGATTCTTGATGACCTCTTTTAACTCGCATGCTGCCTCATCGCAGCCAATCGCAATGTTCATAGACTTCATTCTTTCTGATTGACGGTGTGTGATCAAATGATCAACGTGTGGTCATTAGTTTATGGTAGCCAGGGCATTTGTCAACATGAAGAACAAGAGATCACACCTAGTTGAAAATTAAAATACCTCATAAGCTGTTGTTTATATTGAATAAATTGAGAAATATAGGTATTTATCCTACATAGGGATTACCCTTGCAACACATAAATTCACCCAAATTTGACTTAACATTTGACCATACGTTGATCTTTTGATCAAAACCAAAAGACAAATGACACTCGAGCACTGCGTGACAGCACTGCACTACTTCATCAACTTCCTCTGGAGATTTTTCGATGGCAATGAACCGTGTTGTGAATAACCCCAATAGAGTGGTCGAGGACATGCTGGTCGGCTGGCTGGCCGCCCACGACGACAGCATTTGCGCCAAGTCCGATAACCCGCGTGTCGTCAAGCGCCAGGTCGCACCCGAAACCGGCAAGGTCGGTGTGATCACCGGGGGTGGTTCTGGCCACGAACCGGCGTTCCTTGGTTATGTCGGCGACGGCCTGCTTGATGCCGTTGCCATCGGCGAAATCTTCTCTTCGCCGACCGCGAAAAGCTTCCTGGATGCCATGCGCGCGGCTGACGGCGGCGCCGGTGTGGCCTGTCTGTACGGCAATTACGCTGGCGACAACATGAACGTGAAAATGGCCATGGAGATCGCGCAGCAAGAGGGAATTGCCGTCAAGACGGTGGTTGCCAATGACGATGTTCCGTCCGCGCCCAAGGGCGACGAGGCCAAGCGTCGCGGCGTTGCCGGCGAAATTTACATGTGGAAGGTAGGCGCCGCCAAAGCCGCCCTGGGCGCCAGCCTGGACGAGGTGATTGCCGCGGCGCAAAAGGCCATAACCAACACCCGCAGCGTCGGGGTGGGCTTGTCGGCTTGTGTGATTCCGGCGGTGGGCAAGGCGAACTTCACCATTGAGCATGGCAACATGGAAGTGGGCATTGGTCACCATGGTGAGCCGGGCACGAACGTGCAGCAAACCTGCAGCGCCAGCGAAATGGCCGAGATGATGCTCGGATTCATCCTTCCGGATCTGCCTTTTGCTTCGGGTGACCGGGTGGCCGTGCTGATTTCCGGCCTGGGCGCAACGCCGATCATGGAGCAATACATTTTGTACGGCGAGATCGCCCGTCGGCTGCAGTCGCACGGCATCACAGTGGCCTTCAAACTGGTTGGCAATTTGTTCACTTCACTGGAAATGATGGGCGTCACCTTGACTGTGATGAAACTAGACGAGGAACTGGAATCCTGCCTGAAGCACCCCTGCCAAAGCGTCGGCCTGAGCGTTGCGGGCGCCCTGGCCGAGCATGGCGCCTATTCAGGCAGGGCGCAAGCCGCACAAACGCAGGAAAAACCAAAGGCACAGGCTGTTGTTGCCGGGCTCCACGAACTGTCCGGCCCAAGCGTCGCTCTGGCCCAGGCCGGGTCGCTGGTCAGGGACCTGATCAGCACTATCGTTGCCAACCGCGAGTACCTCAGCGAAATCGATGGCCTCATCGGCGACGGTGATCATGGCATCAACATGGCCAAGGGCTTCAGCGGTTGTGCCACCCGGCTCGACGCGCTGGGTGACCTGGCCCACGAGATGACCACCGCGTTGAACCAATTGTCTGAGGCACTGATGGACGATATTGGCGGCTCGATGGGCCCGCTGTATGGCAACTTCTTCCTCGGTTTTGTCAATACGCTCAAACCTTATCCGGAGATGGACGCTTCGCTGTTTGCCAAAGCCTTGAGACTGGCGGTGCAAAACGTCCAAAAAATGGGCAACGCCCAGGTCGGCGACAAATCGCTGATCGACACCCTGGTGCCCGCCCGCGACGCGTTTCAGGCGGCGGTCAATGGTGGCCTGGATTTCAGTGCCGCGCTGCAGGCCATGAGCGAGGCCGCCGCGACCGGCCGAGACTCGACCAAGGACTTGCAGGCCAAGATCGGTCGCTCGGCGCGCCTGGGTCCGCGTTCCATCGGCGTGCTCGACGCCGGCGCAACCTCCTGCTGTCTGATCCTGCAAACCATGGCGCGTTCGCTCCAGGCTCAACTCGGCACTGTTTCCCAATGAGCACATTTCCATCGCAAACCACCCTGGCCAACGCGTTGCGCGCCTTGGCCATGGACGCCGTCCAGCAAGCCAGCTCTGGCCATCCGGGCATGCCCATGGGCATGGCCGACATCGCCGAAGTCCTTTGGCGCCATCATCTTCGTCACAGCCCGAGAAATCCTAAGTGGCCTGACCGTGACCGCTTTGTGCTGTCAAATGGCCACGGCTCAATGTTGCTCTATGGCCTGCTGCATTTGACGGGTTATGACCTGAGCATCGACGACCTGAAATCGTTTCGCCAGTTGCACAGCCACACACCGGGCCACCCGGAGTATGGCTACACCCCGGGCGTCGAGACCACCAGCGGCCCGCTGGGTCAAGGGGTTTCCAATGCCGTTGGCATGGCCATGGCGGAAAAACTCATGGCGATTGAATTCAATCGGCCAGGACATGCCATCGTTGATCACCATACCTGGGTTTTCCTCGGTGATGGTTGCCTGATGGAAGGCATTAGCCACGAGGCTTGCTCCCTGGCCGGCACCTGGGGCCTTGGCAAATTGATCGCTTTCTGGGACGACAACGGCATCTCCATAGACGGCCACGTTGAAGGCTGGTTCAGCGACGATACACCGGCCCGCTTCGAAGCCTACAACTGGCAGGTGATCCGCGACGTGAATGGCCACGACCCGGCCGCGATTGAAGCCGCCATTGCCAGCGCCAAATGCAATGGTTTGCAACCCACGCTGATCTGCTGCAAGACGACCATCGGCTTCGGTTCGCCCAACAAGGCCGGCAGCCACGACAGCCACGGTGCCCCGCTGGGTGCCGCCGAAATTGCCGCGACAAGGGCTGCACTGGGTTGGGAACATGAAGCTTTCTGCATCCCGCCCGAGATCCATGACGCCTGGAACGCTCGCCAATCCGGCCTGGCTCTGGAGACCCAATGGCAGCAAAGGCTCAGCGCCTATGCGGTCGAATTTCCGGCCCTGGCGCAAGAGTTCGAACGCCGCATGCGCGGTGAACTTCCGCTTGGCTTCAAGGCCGATTGCGCTGCGGTGTTGACCAATGTGGTAGCCAAGGCTGAGACCATTGCTTCGCGCAAGGCCAGCCAGAATGCCATCACCGCCCTGGCCAAACACGTGCCTGAGCTGCTGGGCGGATCGGCCGACCTGACTGGCTCCAATTTGACCAACTGGCCGGCCTGCATCAGCGTGACCCCGCAAGGTTTGCGAGCCGGCAAAGGCGGCAACTACCTGCATTTCGGCGTACGTGAATTTGGCATGGCAGCCATCATGAATGGCATCGTTTTGCACGGCGGATGGCGTTGCTTTGGTGGCACCTTCCTGATGTTCTCGGAATACGCCCGCAACGCACTTCGCATGTCCGCGCTCATGAAGCTGCCAACGCTTTATGTCTTTACCCATGACAGCATCGGGCTCGGTGAAGACGGTCCAACTCACCAGCCCGTCGAGCAAGTGGCGACGCTGAGATTGATCCCGAACATGGACGTCTGGCGCCCGGCGGATGCCGTCGAAACGCAGGTCGCCTGGAATGTGGCCATTCAAAGCAAGGACCATCCGAGCTGCCTGATCTTGAGCCGGCAAAACCTTCCTCATCAAGCGCGCAGCGACGCTCAGATTGAGCAAATTCAGCGTGGCGGCTATGTTCTTAGCGAACCCGAAGGTGGCGTGGCACAAGCCATCATTGTGGCCACGGGCAGCGAAATCACGCTGGCCATGTCGGCTCAAAGCGAACTGGCCAAACGCGGTGTTGCCGTGCGTGTTGTTTCTCTGCCTTCCTGGTTCGCCTTCCAAAAGCAGGACCAGTCCTGGCAAGCGCAGATCTTGCCGGCTGGCTTGCCCCGGGTGGCGGTTGAGGCCGGTGTGACCGGCTGGTGGCGTCAGGTGGTGGGTCTTGACGGTGCCGTGGTCGGGATTGACAGCTTTGGTGAGTCCGGCCCGGCCTCAGATCTGTACAAGCACTTTGGGATCACCGTTGAAGCCGTCGTCCAAGCCACATTGGGCGTCCTGGGAATCAGCAACAGCCGGATCGCGGCTGTTGCAAAGCATGGTCAGCAGATCTGGCTCGACAAACTCTCGCGCAGCCTGGTGGCCAATGGGGAGCTGACGCGCTGGGTCGAACAGCATTCTGTTGCCGGCGTCACCAGCAACCCGGCCATTTTTGCCCAGGCGCTCGCCACCGATCCGGCTTACACATCGGCGCTGGAACTGTTGCGCAAGCAGGAACCGAGCTTGGAGCGCCGCTTCGAGCGCCTGGCCATTCCGGATGTCCAGGCCGCCTGCGACATCCTGCGCGATCTGTATGAGCGCACCGATGGCGCAGCGGGTTATGTGAGTTTTGAAGTGTCACCCGCACTTTCGCGCGATTGCCAGGCGACCTTGACGGCGGTCCGCCGCCTCTGGGTCGAGATCGACCGTCCCAATGCCATGATCAAAATTCCGGCCACGCCCGAGTGCCTGCAAGCGATCACCGAGGCTTTGGACGAGGGCATCAACATCAATGTCACCCTGATGTTCTCGCCGCGCCACGTGACGCAGGTGTTCGAAGCCTGCACCCGGGGTCTTGAGCGTCGGCATGCACGCGGACTTTCCCTGCAGCGGGTTCGGTCCGTCGCCAGCCTTTTCGTGAGTCGCGTTGACACCTTGCTCGACACCCAGCTCTCGCTGGATGAGCTTGAGCTGCGCGGCAACATCGGCATTGCCAACGCCCGCGCCGCCTATTCGCAATGGCTGAACCGGTTTGGCGGTTCAGCTTTTGCCCATTTACGCGCGGCGGGTGCCCATCCGCCCATGTGTCTGTGGGCCAGCACCGGGGTCAAAAACCCGGCGTGGAGCCCCACCCGCTACGTCGAGGCCTTGATCGGTCCTGATACGGTAGACACCGTGCCGGATGCCACCTTGGCCGCCTATGCTGAGTCAGGTACCTCGCTGAGAACGCTCGATACCGCCCTGGCCGCTGCGGATGAGCTTTTGAAACGCGTCGCCAGCTTTGGCATCAATCTGGATGAGGCGGGCGAGCAACTGCAGCTGGAGGGATTGAAACAGTTCGAGCAGGCCTTCGAGAAGTTGTTGAAAACGGTCGCGTGAAGGCAGCAATGCAAGCTGTTCAAGCCCTGGTCTTTGACATGGACGGCGTGTCCCCTCATGATGCGGTTGACGTCGAGGACTCAGCCAATGGCATACGTTCGCTGCGTGCTGCTGGCATGGGAATCATTGCCGCGCCTGGGCCAGACTTTCCCTTGACAGAGGATGAGCTGGGCTTGGCAAACTGCCGGATCGACGCGATGACCGAGATTTCTGTCTCATTCCGTTTCCAAATCATTTGTGTCTAGGCGCGAAGCCGAAGGCAGTGCTGTAGCACGCCAAGGCGCAGCAACAACGACACGGATGATTTAGAAATGGAATCACTGGTTGAAAAGGTCGGGCTGTCGAACCGGAATCGGTGCCTGGCGTAATTCACCCTGGATTCGCCAAACTTCCTTTGCTGTCAGTCACGGGAGGTACCGCTTGTGTTGCAACCGGCGGGACTTGCTCCCTTTATCTCCGCCGTTCACGGCGTTCGCTGTCGACGATGGCAGCGACCGTGATGGCGATCAACCCCATCAACATTCAATATGAATATTTCAAGTACAACAGAATTGGCCGCCGAACTGGCGGCCGGGCGCATGGTCGTTCTGGTCGATCGAGGATCGTGAAAACGAAGGCGATGTCATCCTCGTGGCCGAACACTCGACCCCCGAGGTGATCAACTTCATGGCCAAATATTGCCGCGGGCTGATTTGTCTGACGCTCACACGTGAGTGCTGCGAGCGGCTCAATCTGCCACCCATGGTCAGCCACAACAGCACCAAACATGGCACCGCTTTCACCGTGTCGATCGAAGCCGACGAAGGCATCGACACAGGCATCTCGGCCGCCGACCGTTCGCAAACCGTGTTGGCTGCCGTGGCGAAAAACGCCAAAGACACCGATCGGGTGAGCCCCGGCCACGTCTTTCCGCTGCAGCCGGCCGATGGCGGCGTATTGATGCGCGCCGGTCACACCGAAGCCGGCTGCGACCTCGCCGCGCTGGCTGGCCTCAAGCCCGCTGCCGTGATCTGTGAAGTGATGAACGACGATGGCCCGGTTGCCCGACCTGATCGAGTTTGCCAAAAAGAACGGCCTCAAAATCAGAACGATTGCCCAGATGATCGAACACCGCAGCCAGCAAGAAGCCTTGGTGGTTCTGCTGGTGCGTGTGCACGAGTCGTTTGCAGCCATCGACTTGCTCGACGTCGGTAGCGGCGTGGCCTTGTTGCTGAATTGTGCTGAGACGGGCGAGGCCATGGAAGCCGACGCGCTGGAGACCAAGCCCGCCCACGCGGCGAGCGACACCGACCTGCGGACCTACGGCGTCGGCGCGCAGATCCTGGACCCATCAAGGCGCATGCCGAGTCCGACTGGTTTTGGTCTTCGGGTCGTCTCTTTTGTAGCCAAGCCGGATTAACCAATAATAATCCAGCAGCTTTTGTGATCACCACGGAGGTTTATGTCCCGCCAGTGACCGCAATTGGGTAGGTCAATTCGGAAACACAAGTATTGCTTTGGCAAGATGCTGAAGCCTTTAAATGGCGGTTGACAGGTCACCAAATTCATGTTGTTGGCTCATCCGTAAGCCGGCATTGGTGGCCGTCAGGAAACGCTGCACACATGACATCAAATGACCCTTGCATTGGGACTTTTGATCGATCAACCGCAGCGCTCGCCAGCAGGGGATGGGTAGGGGTGGTGGCCGATTTCTGGGCCTTTGACAGTATGAGTCCGCTGCCTCTACCCATCCCCTGCCATCCACAGATGCAGCCGGAAACAACGCCTCAGTTACCGACAAAATAAGCTCCTAGCCCTTATCTGGAAAGGGTAAATAGCTTCAGTAACCATAGCAAATTCACCCCGCCAGAGGTTTGAGCAACTCCGCCAGATCACTCTCGCTGAACAGCGGTTCCTTGCGCCCGACCGAGCCGCTGTACATGCTGTCGGCCAGTGAGGCTTTGCGTTCTTGCAGCGCCAGAATGCGCTCCTCAATCGTGCCTTGGGCCACCAGTTTCACCACCCACACACTCTGCGTCTGGCCGATGCGGTGGGCGCGGTCGGTGGCTTGGGCTTCCACCGCCGGGTTCCACCAGGGATCAAAATGGATCACGGTGTCGGCCTGCGGCAGGTTCAGGCCGGTGCCACCGGCTTTCAGGCTGATCAGAAACAGCGGCACCGCGCCGCTGGTGAACTGGTTGATGATCTCGTCGCGCTTCTGGCTCTGGCCGGTGAGTTTGACCCACTTCAGGCTGCGCTTTTTGAGCTCGACTTCGATCAGGGTCAGCATGCTGGTGAACTGCGAGAACAGCAGAATGCGCCGCCCCTCGGCCAGCATCTCGGGCAGCAGTTCCATCAGTTGGTCGAGCTTAGCCGAGGTCTTGACTTTTTTGGCGGCGTCAAGCTTGAGCAAATGCGGGTCGCAGCAGACCTGGCGCAATTTCAGCAGCGCGTCCAGGATGGTGATTTGTGACTTGGCCAGGCCCTTGGTACTGAGCGCCTCGCGCACAGTTTTTTCCATGCCGAGGCGGATGGTTTCGTACAGGTCGGCCTGTTTGCCCGACAGCTCGACGCGCATCACGGTTTCCACCTTTGGCGGCAGCTCATGCGCTACCAGCGCTTTGGTGCGGCGCAGCATGAACGGGGTGACACGGGCGCGCAACTGTTGCAATGCCTCGGGGTCGCCCTGTTTTTCGATCGGATTGCGAAACAGCTCGGTAAAACGTTTCTGGCTGCCCAGAAAACCCGGCATCAAGAAGTGGAACAGGCTCCACAACTCGCCCAGGTTGTTTTCCATCGGTGTGCCAGACAGACACAGCCGATGCCGGGTGTTCAGTTCCGCCACCACCTGGGCCGCCTGGGTGGCGGCATTTTTGATGTTCTGCGCCTCGTCCAGCACCACCAGATGCCACTGGCCTTGCAGCCAGCCTTCACGGTCACGCGGCAGCAGGGAATACGGGGCGATGACAATGTCGTGCTCGTGTGTGCTGCCGCTCACCTCATGGCGGTTGGCGCCGTGGATCACCAGGCAAGAAAGCTCGGGGCAAAAGCGCTCGGCTTCACGGCGCCAATTGCCCATCAGGCTCACCGGCGCAATGATGAGGGCGGGTGTGGTCAGGCGGCCGGCGTCTTTTTCGATCTGGATGTGGGCCAGGGTTTGCAATGTTTTGCCCAGGCCCATGTCATCAGCCAGGATGCCGGCCAGGCCGTACTCGCGCAGAAACTGCAGCCAGTTCACCCCTTGCTGCTGGTAAGGGCGCAGCGTGGCCTGCACGCTGGCCGGAATGGCCACCTGCGGCAGTTCGGCTCGGCCACTGAGTTTGTGCACCATCTCGCGCAACTGTTGGGCGCCGTCCCAGACTGCACCTTCGCCGAGCGATGCAGTGGTGCGCATCGCGTCCAGGCGAGAGAGTTTGAGGCTCTCGCCCGTGAAGTCATGTGCGCCGTCGCCCACCAGTTCCAGCAGCGCACCGAGCCAGGGTTTGAGGTTGTCGGTCGGCAGGCGGATGAAGCCGCCTTCTGGTTTGGGCAGGTAAACAAACGGCGGCAGGTCGGGCAGGCCGGTGAGAGCATCGCGCGGGCTCATCGCGGCGGTGCTGATCAGCGTGGGCAGCAGCGGCAGGATGTTGTGGCGCTGGCCGTTGATCTCCATGCCCAAACTCAGGTTAAACCAGGGTGAGGTGGCCTCGTCGTCTCCCTGCGCCTGTAGGTTCACCTCCAGCGCGTCAGCGTGGCTGATCCAGTGGGTCAGGCTGTCGTCCAGGGTGAGTTCAAACCCGGCCTCGCGCAGCGGGGCGTAGTTGCTGTCGACCAACTGCAGCCAGCGCTGTTGTGATTCGTTGCCGGGGATACCAAAGCCCCCATGGCCTTGGCTGGTAAAACCCCAGTCGCGCAGGCGCACGATGGCTTCCAGCTCAGTTTGCGGGTCGCGTTGCAGCATGGCGCGGCCTTGGGGGCCGTCTACCAGCACGGTGTTGCCCTGACCGACCCACCAGCCACGGTGGCCGGCGTAATCAAAACTCAGGTGCATCAGCATCAGGCCGTCGACGGCGACCAGGTCTGGCGGCACTGCGTGCAAGTACAGACAGGCTTTGGGGGTGATGTCTTTCAGGATGGGCAACTGCTCCAGCACCGGTGGCGGTGGCACCGGCCCCAGTTGGGCCAGCAATTCGGGTTGGAACTTCTTGAGGGACTCGGGTTTGAGCGGCGGTGTTTTGAGCAGCACCGCAATCTGGCCCAGGCTCATGCCTTGCAAATCGACCAGACCACAGCGGCCGTGGCTGCCGTCCAGGTACAGCGGCGGGTTGTTCAGGCACAGCTTGGCCTGGCCGTCGCCGAGTTTGGCGCGCAAGGCCCAGCCCGCGCGGTGGTTGATGTTCTGGCCGACTTCAAACCATTCCCAGGTCAAGGTCAGCGGCGGGCCCCACTGCACCGGCGCTCCGGGTTGGCTCGGTGGCACCAGCACATACAGGCGCCCGGTGCTGGCGGCTTTTTCGAGAATTTCGACACCGTATTTGCCTTCCGGCGTGATTTTGTTGCGGGCGCTGTAGCTGTAGTAGTACTGGATCGAGCTGCCCGGCATGGCGCGCATGAGTTGCAGCACATCGTGGTCGGTGTCGCTGGCCTGGTCGTAAATCGGTTGGCCGCGCTCGGGCTGGAACTTCATCGCCTTGGCGCGTGACCAGCCACCCACTACTTTGGGGTAGGCGGTGACCACCTCCAGGCTCAGTTGTGGGTTGGGACCTTGAGGGTTGAGGATGGACAGCAGGTACAAAAACTGTTCGGGCCGTTCTGCTGGCGTGCCGGGCCGGGTGGGTTTGCTCGGCGTGGGCAGGGTATCAGTTGAGTGGACGGCGGTGCGGGCCAGTTCGTTGAGCCAGCGGATCATCTGGTTGTCAGACTCCAACTGCTCGGCGGCTTGCTGGCGCGCTTGATCGGCCAGGCGCAGGGTTTCGCGTTGCTCGGGTGTGGCGGCTGCACTGGGGTTGGCACTGTCATCCAGCAGCAGTTTGCCCTGGTAGGCGGACTTGATCATCAGCGCCACCGCGTGTTTGCATTGGTAACCCACCGGGCAGGTGCAGTCGCTGTCCCAGTCTTGTATTTGGCCATTGGCTCCGCGCCGGAATTCCACCTCCACCTGATACGGTTCACGCTGGGTGCCCTGCACATCACCTTCCAGCAGCCAGTGTTTTTTGGCCGGTGTGATGGTCAGACTCAGCACTTTCTGGGCGCGGTACAGGTCCAGTGCACGAGCGTAGACGGCAGTGCTGGTGCGTTGGGCCAGCGAGGCGAGGTCCAGCCAGAGTCCTGATAGGGCGTCGTTATGAGGCATTCAATTGGCTTCTAGCCCTTATATATAAGGGGTTAGTAGCTATAAAAACAGGAATTATTCAAGCGCTGGCTTGCCCCATGGCGTGTCCGGCCTGCTGGTCCGCATGGTAGCTGGAACGCACCATGGCGCCGACCGCCGCGTGGCTGAAGCCCATCTCGTAAGCACGTGTCTCGAACATCTTGAACACGTCCGGGTGCACATAACGCTTGACCGTCAGGTGGCTGGTGCTGGGTGCCAAATATTGGCCGATGGTCAGCATGTTGATGCCGTGGTCACGCATGTCCTGCATGGTTTGCAGGATTTCCTCGTCGGTTTCGCCCAGGCCGACCATCAGGCCACTTTTGGTGGGCACGTCGGGGTGCAAGGCCTTGAATTTTTGCAACAGCTTCAGGCTGAATTGGTAGTCTGAGCCGGGGCGTGCCTCGCGGTACAGGCGCGGGATGGTTTCGAGGTTGTGGTTCATCACATCGGGCGGCGCTGCCTTCAAAATCTCCAGCGCGCGGTCGTCACGACCGCGGAAGTCGGGTACCAGCACCTCGATTTGTGTCTGTGGCGACTTCTCGCGGATGGCTTGGATGCAGGCGACAAAATGGCCGGCGCCGCCGTCGCGCAGGTCGTCGCGATCCACGCTGGTGATCACCACGTATTTGAGTTTGAGCTGGGCAATGGTGTTGGCCAGGTTGGTGGGTTCGTTCACATCGAGCGGGTCGGGGCGGCCATGGCCGACGTCGCAAAACGGGCAGCGCCGGGTGCATTTGTCACCCATGATCATGAAGGTGGCGGTGCCTTTGCCAAAGCATTCACCGATGTTGGGGCAGCTGGCTTCCTCACACACGGTGACGAGTTTGTTGCTGCGCAACACGTCCTTGATTTCGTAAAAGCGGGTGCTGGGTGAGCCAGCCTTGACCCGAATCCATTCGGGCTTGCGCAAAATTTCGCCCTGCACCACCTTGACTGGGATGCGGGACAGTTTTGCCGCCGCTTTTTGTTTGGCCGTGGGGTCGTAGTTCTCGGCGGTCTGGGCCACACGCACGGTGGTGTCGTCAGTGGAGGTGCTCATGGGTGTCTGTTGGGTGTGTGATGGCAAGGCGTTTGGGTCAACGCAGTGGTCGGTGAAAACTCAGGGGGCCAGGTAGCTGGCCAGCTGCTGCGCCAGCATGTCTGCCGCCTCTTGCCAGGGAACAAAAACGCCAATTGTAGAAAGGTCGACGGTTTGCAAGGCCTGATAGCCGCAGGGGTTGATACGGGAGTAGGGTTCCAAGTCCATCGCCACATTCAGCGCAACGCCGTGGTAAGTGCAGTTGCGGCTGACCTTGATGCCCAACGCGCCAATCTTGCCGAGACCGGTGAAGTCAGGTGTGCCGCTGGCGCTTTTTTGAGGTCGCTGTGGCAGCAGTGCGTGGGAACTTGGGTCGTCCAGCCGCACATAAATGCCAGGGGCGCCCGCAACACGGTGCCCGGTGACACCAAAGTGCATCAGCGTGCGGATCACTGCTTCTTCAATGCGGTAGACATATTCCTTGACGAAGTAGCCAGCACGTTTGAGGTCCAGCAAGGGGTAGGCCACCACTTGGCCGGGGCCGTGGTAGGTGACCTGGCCGCCGCGGTTGGTCTGGATGACCGGAATGTCACCTGGGTTAAAGATATGCTCTTTTTTGCC
>WSSedL1CaDRAFT_10001671_pt1 | contig 12422 bp, 12 predicted proteins | sample WetSurSL1Cattail_FD_9464 | JGI IMG/M metagenome (IMG submission 9464)
CCAAGCCGTGACAGTAACAGTGGCAGTGTGCCTGGTGGCAGCATGTCACAATCAAATTAATAATGAATTTTATAATGAAGGGAGTGAGTGTAAATTGATTCGGATGAAAGATATATCTAAAAAATACGTTATGGGCGATACGGAAGTAAAAGCTTTGGACGATGTAAGCTTCAATGTTGAAAAGGGCGAATTTGTCAGTATAGTGGGACCCTCTGGCTCCGGGAAATCAACATTGATGAATATGCTGGGATGCCTTGATGTGCCTGATGACGGAGAGTACCTCCTTGATGGGATAGACATCAACAATTCAACAGATGCAGAGCTTGCCCATATAAGAAATAAAAAAATAGGATTTGTATTCCAGAATTTCAACTTGTTATCCAAATTGAATGCAATTGAAAACGTAGAGGTTCCGCTGTTGTATAAAGGACTGTCTGCGAAGCAATCCAAAGAATTGGCATATGATTATCTTGAAAAGGTAGGGCTGAAGGGACGGGAGAAACATACTCCCAAAGAGCTTTCGGGAGGACAGCAGCAGCGTGTGGCGATTGCCCGCGCCCTTGCCTGCGAACCTCAAATAATGCTTGCCGATGAACCTACCGGCGCGCTGGACCAGAAAACGGGAATGGGAATCATGGAAATGTTGAAGGATATGAATGGAAGAGGGCAGACGATAATACTCATAACACACGATGTCAATATAGCCAAACAAGGGAAAAGAAGTGTAAGCATTATTGACGGACGTATAATAGATGAAACGAGGTGATATGGAATGATATTTGCAAGAACCATCAAGCTGGCTCTTAAAAACATTAAAAGCAATAAGCTCAGGTCAGCGCTTACGATGTTGGGACTTATTATAGGTATTTCATCGGTTATAGCTCTTGTTGGATTGGGAACGGGTACCACCAGCGATGTAACGTCGCAGGTATCCTCACTTGGGACGGATATTCTGACAGTTAGTATAAACTCCGACGAAAAACTAAAGCTGGATAGCATTGATGAAATGGATGAACTGTCAGGAATCGATAGTGTGGCGCCTTATGCAAGTGTTAACGCTACTGTCTCCAAGGACGGTACAGCTGCAAGTTCGGTATCTGTACTGGGTGTGGATGAAAACTACCTGGAGATTCGGAATTATTCTCTTTCCAGCGGCAGGGGCATCTCCTTCATTGATACGGAGAATAAGAGCAAGACCTGTGTCATCGGATCCGAAATAAGTGAAAGTTTATTGGGATATTCGGATCCCATTGGGAAAACCATTCGAATTGCAGGAGACAATTACACGGTTGTGGGAGTCCTTGAGGAACAGGGCAGTTCAATGGGTGTGAACGCGGATAGTATGGTTCTGATACCGATTACTGCCGCAGAAAGCATTTCGGGAAGCAGNGGCATATCTTCCCTTTATATAAAAGCAGATAATGAAGACAGTGTTGAATTTGCACAACTTTCTGTTGAAAATTATCTCAAGTCAAATTTGAATGCATCAAGTGACGATATTACTGTATCCACGCAGGAATCCATGCTTGAAACCATGGAGTCCATACAGGGCTCCCTCGCATTGTTAATTGGAGGGATAGCGGGGATTTCACTACTCGTAGGGGGAATCGGCGTAATGAATGTCATGCTGGTATCTGTAACTGAGAGGACAAAGGAAATTGGCATAAGGAAATCCCTGGGGGCAACGAGAGGAAACATATTGGTTCAATTCCTGATAGAAGCTCTTGTGCTGAGCCTCTTGGGAGGTATCACAGGGATACTTTCCGGAATAGGTATTGGAAGTATGGCAGAGTTTTTTGGATTAACCTTTACAAATTCTATGAATATAGTTATCATATCCTTCGGAGTTGCAGTGCTGGTAGGTTTGATATTTGGAATATTTCCGGCTTACAGGGCATCGCGTTTGAACCCTATAGATGCGCTAAGACAGGATTGATGCTATTTTATATAAATGAGGGCCGGGAGTACTTCACTCCCGGCTCTTTCTGCTGTAACAACAATAAACCCCCGGCTTTGCCGGGGGGAGGCAAAGAGCTATACATGAAGAAAACTACCAATGTTAGAAGCGTGTGGGTTTGCAAGCGCATATGTCCTGAAAGCAGAAATAGCACGCCAATATAGAGCAAACAGCAATAGGCATCTCATCTAAAACAGTATATACTGCGAGCTTTGCGTGAATAATAGGCTCTGTAGCATATGCTGTTTTTAACTGTTGGTTTTATAACACAATTGAGTATTAGAATTCAGGAGGAGAGTATGGACATTTACGATTATAATGAAGAACATCTTTCCATGGTGGCGGGTAACTGTAAATACATGAAATACAAACAGCCCCCGACACCTCCTCAGATCGTTTCGGGTGTATCCTGTACGGAATGCAGGAGTTGGACCGGAAGCGGATGCAAGAGGCAGAACTATGATAATATTGCCTCGGAACTGCAATTGGATTGAAATGAGTTGAAGCAGGCGGCCGGTTTACAGGCTGCCTGTCGTTCAAAGCAGGTCAAGTATTGTAACAGGGTCGGCTATCAGCATTTTTGCCCCGCTTTCTACGAGCTCCTCAGCCTTACGGAATCCCCAGAGAACACCAACGGGATACATTCCGGCAGATACCGCGGTTTTCATATCCACTCCGGTGTCTCCAAGATAAAGGCACTCATTAGGCAAAATACCAAGCGTTTCAGCAATTTCAACTGCACCGGATGGATCGGGTTTTTGGGGGACACCCTGCCGTTCGCCGAATACAAGTTCAAAATGGCAGTCTGGAAAGAACTTGCTGACCATCAATTTTGAGAAGTGATCAGCTTTATTCGACAAAACTGATATTCTCATGCCTTTGTCAGCCAGTCCTTTCAGTATTTCCGTTATTCCTTCGTATGGCCTGGTTTTGTTATTCCATCTATTTGCATACTCGTCACGCAGAGCGGAAAGTCCGGATTCCACGTTTGCGTCATCCCTTTTTCCTTCCGGCAGTGTTCTCTGCACGAGGGTTCGCATACCATCGCCAACGAAATATTTATATTTCTCCACCGCATGTGTCGGGTAATTTTTCGCTTCCAGAACGCTGTTCATTGAATCTGCCAGGTCATCCAGAGTATCAAGCAGTGTTCCGTCCAAATCAAATACTACAGCTTTAAAATTCATGTTGGTCTCCTGTGGTTTGTTTATTCCCGTAAATTATATACTATGGTTATCATGTTCACTATGGAGTAATCATGTGTAATATAGAAATTATACATTTAAAGCCTGTAGGGTTCAACCGGCTTTAAATGTATAATCAATATTTAAAATCAATTAATTGTGTGGTACAGTGAGACATAATTACGTGGGTTACAATGAGACATAATCATGATTCGTTCAGGTTCTTTAAGGTTCGTTCAGATTCTTCAGCTTCTTCAGATTCGATCAGACAGAGTAAAATTAATAGTTGACAAAATAAAAAGTGTAAATTATAATAGTTTCAATTCATCTATTTATCGGTTTAGCGTATTAAAGCAATAACGTGACGAAGCGGCTAAAATGTGATAATGTATTATTTGCAGGAATACAATAACGAAAGAATTCGATAAAGTGGCAGAGGCTCTGTAAATATGTCAAAGAGAGGTGCGGGAATTGCCAAAATGGAAAATTTACACTCCGGATGGAGTACAAGATATTTTATTTGATGAATGTCATCTTAAAAGAAGCCTGGAACAGAAGCTCAGAACATTATTCAGAAGCTGCGGATACAATGAGCTTGAGACGCCGACAATGGAATTCTATGACGTATTTGCGTCAGACGGCGGTGCCATGCCGCAGGAAAATATGTTCAAATTCTTCGATCAGCAGGGCAGGATCCTGGTATTAAGACCGGATATCACAGTGCCGGTAGCCAGGATCACTGCAACGAAGTGCAGGGATGCGGCTTATCCGCTGCGTTTCTCTTACATAGGCAATGTATTCAGGTATAATGACTACGGTGGCGGAAAGCAGAATGAATTCACACAGGCAGGCATTGAGGTACTCGGTGTAAGTACGCCCGAGTCTGATGCGGAAGTGCTGTCCGTAGCGATTAATGCACTGAAAGCAACTGGACTTGAGAGCTTTCAGGTGGATATCGGGCAGGTTGAATTTTTCAAGGGGCTCATGGAGGAAACAGGGCTTTCCGACGCTGATACGGAAGAGGTGCGAAAGTGGATCGACAGGAAGGATTATGTTGGTCTTGAGGAGTTTCTGAACAGGCATGATATTAGGGAGGACCTAAAAAAGCTTATTTTTGATTTGCCTGGTTTTTTTGGTTCAGCCGATGTTATCGACCGCGTCGAGGCGTTCAAACTGAATAAGAGATCACGCGAAGCATTGGAAAACATCAGGCAGGTATTGAAAATACTTGATGATTACGGAATGGGACAGTATGTGTCAGTTGATCTTGGAATGCTCAGAGCCCTCGAATATGATACAGGTATCATATTCAGAGGGTTTACATACGGAGTAGGCTTTCCGATTCTGACGGGCGGAAGGTATGACAGGCTTGTAGGCGAATTTGGCAAGGAATGCCCTGCGACAGGGTTTTCGCTGGGCATCAATATGATCATGATGGCAATGCAAAGGCAGAAGGTATCCATTGAAAAACCGGAAACCGACAGCATTATCTGTTATTCGGAAAAGGGCAGGAAAACGGCGTTTGAATTATGTGACGAGCTGAGAAGACAGGGACTGGTAGTGGAACTGGACATTGCAAACAGTACACCGGAGTCGGCAGTGATTTATGCTGCTGCGAAGAACATAGGCGGAGTCATAAGCATTGTAGACGGGGATACGGTCGAAATACGCTATGTCCAGTCCGGCGAAGTGGCAGCGGTGCAAATCAGCGATTTATTAAAGAGGTGAGTTCATTGAGGTACTTAACAATAGCGTTGTCAAAAGGAAGACTTGCGGATTTATCGATAGAAATGCTGGAAAAGCTCGGCATTGACTGCTCGGAATACAGGAATGAATCACGCAAGCTGATTTTTACGGATGAGAAGAACAAAATAAAGTTTTTTCTGGTCAAACCGGCAGATGTTCCTACTTACGTGGAATATGGAGCTGCAGACATGGGTGTGGTCGGAAAGGATACGTTGCTGGAGGAGGGAAGGCATTTGTACGAGGTGCTGAACCTTGGCTTTGCCGCCTGCCGTATGGTACTGGCCGGACCTTCCGAACTTATGGGCAAGCTGGATGGATTGAACAATAAAAGGGTTGCAACAAAATATCCGCGAATTGCCAGGGAATACTTTGAACATAAAAGACGCGAGTCTATTGAAATCATAAAGTTGAATGGATCTGTGGAGCTGGCGCCGCTGGTAGGCCTTTCAGAGGTCATTGTGGATCTTGTCGAGAGCGGAAGGACGCTGAAGGATAACGGGCTTGTCATTCTTGACACCATTGCTGATATCAGTGCCAGGATGGTTGTAAACAGGGTAAGCATGAAGATGGAAAGTGAAAGAATCAGTGGTATCATAGATGGCTTGAAAAAGCAGCTGCAATAACTGCGATAACTGAAGGAAACTGAAGGAAACTGAAGGAAGCTGGACAGGCAAGGCGGCGGGCAAGCGCGGAAAGGCTTATTATGCCGGCCCCGGCCAGACTGTACAGGCATATGGGAGGTTGTTATGATTAAAGTGATTGATATGAGGCAAGGCAGTGATTCCGGACTGTTTGCAGGACTCGTCGGAAGGAACAGGATCGGTGAAGGCGAGGTATTAAGGACTGTCGGGGACATCATTTCAAAAGTCAGGACGGAGGGCGACAGAGCTATTATTGAATATACGATGAAATTCGATAAGGTTCAGTTGGATCAAACTTCGCTTAAAGTAACAGAACAGGAAATAAACGAAGCTTACGAAAAAATCGATCCGAAGCTGCTGACAGTGATAAGGAAAGCAAAAGCCAACATTGAAGCCTTTCACAGTAAACAGAAGGAAAACTCGTGGTTTATGACCGGTGAGGACGGAATACTGCTTGGGCAGCTTTACAGGCCTCTCGAAGTGATCGGCATTTATGTTCCGGGCGGCACTGCTGTTTTGACATCGTCTGTCCTGATGAACGCACTTCCGGCAAAAGTGGCGGGTGTAGGCAGGATCATCATGGCAACGCCTCCGCGCAGGGATGGAAGCATTGAACCAGCTGTGCTGGTGGCGGCTCAGGAGGCTGGTGTAGCTGAGATATATAAAATAGGCGGAGCCCAGGCGATTGCTGCAATGGCTTTCGGAACGGAAACCGTTCCAAAGGCGGATAAACTTTTCGGTCCGGGAAATATTTATGTGGCAACCGCAAAACGGCTGGTTTTCGGTTATTGCGACATCGATATGATCGCAGGACCGAGTGAGATCACCGTTGTGGCCGATGATTCTGCAAATCCCGTATATGTGGCTGCCGATCTGCTTTCGCAGGCGGAACATGATGTACTTGCAGCCGCTATTCTCGTGACGCCGTCAAAAAAGCTTGCCGATGAAGTAATAAAAGAAATTGAAGAACAGGTCAGACAGCTTTCACGCAGGGATATACTTGACAAGTCACTTGCCGATTATAGCGCCGTTGTTCTTGTAAATGACCTGGATGAAGCCATGGATATTGTGAACAGGATCGCACCCGAGCATTTGGAATTGTGTATTGAGGATCCGTTCAGCAGACTGGATTCCGTTAAAAATGCAGGGGCCATCTTCCTGGGACACTGGTCGCCCGAGCCTCTTGGGGATTACTTCGCAGGCCCGAACCATATATTGCCTACCGGAGGGACGGCCCGATTCTTCTCCCCGCTGAATGTTGCAGATTATGTGAAGAAATCCAGTGTGATCTCCTACACAAAGCAGGCGCTGGAAAAAGTGAGTGACGATGTTGTGTATTTTGCAAAATCCGAGGGACTTGGTGCACATGCAAACGCACTGACAGTACGGTTTAGTCCAATGGAGACGAAGATATAGAGAAACAGAATTAAAGGAGTCAATTCGTATGAACAGATACTGGAGCAAGCTGGCTCAGGGCTTGGAACCTTATGTACCGGGAGAACAACCAAGAGATAGAAAATATATAAAACTGAACACGAATGAAAACCCGTATGGCCCATCTCCTAAGGTTCTCGAGGCGATCAGGAATGCGACGGACGATAGTCTCAAGCTGTATCCGGATCCGACCTGCGATATGCTGATCACAGCAGCAGCCGAAAGCTATGGGGTCGGCAGGAAGCAGATATTCGCGGGCAATGGCTCGGATGAGGTGCTGGCATTTGCTTTTATGGCCTTTTTCGATCCGGGCAGGACCATTGTATTTCCGAACATAACCTATTCGTTCTACCCGGTCTATGCCTCCCTGTTTCAGCTTGACTATGTCACAACACCCCTCGACAGTGAGTTCAACATACCCTCTGAACAATTACTTCAAAACAGCGGCGGGATCATTATTGCCAATCCCAATGCACCAACAGGCAAAGCCTTGTCCATGTCAGCAATCCGTAATGTGCTTGAAGGCAATCCGGATACGGTGGTGATCGTTGACGAAGCGTATATTGATTATGGAGGGGAATCGGTGGTAAAGCTCATTGACCAATATCCGAACCTTCTGGTAGTTCAAACGTTTTCAAAATCACGTTCGCTTGCAGGTATGAGGATCGGTCTGGCATTTGGGGACAGTCAATTGATCGCCGCACTCGAAAGTGTTAAAAATTCCTTCAACTCCTATACGCTGGATCGGCTTGCCATTATAGCCGGAACCGCGGCCCTGAGGGATGCCGGATATTATGAAGGAATTACTGCGAAGGTCGTGGCCACAAGGGAGAAATTCGTGCGCGACCTTCGCAGCAGAAACTTTACAGTTGCGGATTCTGCAGCAAATTTCATTTTTGTTTCACATTCCGATGTCAGCGCTGAAAAGATCTTCAATGAACTGAGGGCGCGAGGTATTCTTGTCCGGTATTTCAACAAACCGGTCATAAACAATCACCTGCGCATCAGCATTGGCACGGATGCTGAAATGGCAGCCGTGATCAGGGCGCTGGATCAGATTCTATAAAGCGAAACAATAGATTTGGATACCATGAACAACTGAGAATTATATGGATTTATATGGGTTACTTTTGTTATAATAGGTGACGGGACGCTGAAGCTTTTTGAAAATGGTTATTTGGAGGTGCAGGAATGTGCAGAAGAGCCGAACTGGATAGAAAAACCGCAGAGACTGATATTTCAATGAAGCTGGACATTGATGGGGCCGGAAATTCTGTAATAAATACGGGTGTTGGGTTTCTGGACCATATGCTCACACTGTTCTCAAAGCATGGCCTGTTTGACCTTGAAGTCAAGGCCTGCGGCGATTTACAGGTGGATGCCCATCACACGGTTGAGGATATCGGGATCGTACTGGGACGGGCTATGAAGGAAGCAGCCGGTGATAAAAAGTCGATCAGGAGATACGGAACATCGACGGTCCCCATGGATGAAGCGCTTGCAATCGTTTCACTGGACTTCGGTGGAAGGCCTTATCTGGTATGCAACGCGACCTACACGAATGAACGCGTAGGCGATATGGACACCGAACTGGTTGAGGAATTCTTCAGAGCAGTTTCGACAAATGCAGGTATGAGCATACATATAAATGTTATGTATGGAAGCAATAACCACCATATCGTGGAAGCCGTGTTCAAAGCCTTTGGCCGGGCGCTGGACGAGGCGACCCGGACGGATGAACGGATTGAGGGCGTCATGTCCACCAAGGGAGTCATTTGATTGTAAAAACCGGCGCTGAAGCTTTATATGTTGCCTTTGCCGCTGTTGTAATATCGGGTCTCTTTTATAAATATCGAAAGGATGAGTAAGGTATGCTTATTAATGACACAAGTTTCATCGATATGCCCTTGTTTATAAAAGGCAAGGTAAGAAATGTCTACGATCTCGGAGAACAACTGCTTGTTGTTGTAACGGATAGAATATCAGCCTTCGACGTCGTTTTCCCGAATCTGATCCCCAACAAAGGGAAGGTCCTCAACAGCATTTCGGAATTCTGGTTTGACTACACTTCGAATATTATCGGGAATCATATGATTACGACCGATGTCAGTAAATACCCGAACGGCTTGTCTAAGTATGTGGATGAACTGCAAGGCAGGTCCATGCTGGTTCACAAGATAAAAATGGCTGATGCGGAATGTATTGTACGAGGCTATCTTGACGGCTCCGGTCTGAAGGAATACAACACAACCGGCGGCATTTGCGGAATAAAGCTGCCTGCAGGCCTGCGACAGGGCGACAAACTGCCTGAACCGATATTTACTCCATCTACAAAGGTTCAAGGCGGCCATGACGAGAATGTCACGTTCGAAGTTCTTGCAGATTTAATCGGATCGGAGTTAGCCACAAGCCTGAGGGATGCAAGTCTGGCACTATATAAGGCAGCCTGCCTCCACGCGGAAAGCAAGGGGATCCTGCTTGCAGACACGAAGTTTGAATTTGGCATGCTGGATGGAAAGCTGGTTCTGGCTGACGAAGCTTTCACACCCGATTCCTCAAGATTCTGGGAAATATCCGAATACAAGCCGGGCGGGCCGCAGAAGAGTTTTGACAAGCAGCCGCTGCGGGATTATCTGGAGGCAATAAAGTGGAATAAGCAACCGCCGGCGCCGGAACTGCCGGAACTGGTGCAAAAGAGTACTGAAGCCAGATATATTGAAGCGTATGAAAGAATAACTGGTAAAAGGCTGGTATAAAAATTGATAGCGATAATTGATTATGGTGTAGGAAATCTTAGGAGTGTTGAAAAGGCACTGCAGTTCATAGGCCTCAATGCCATAATAACTTCCGACGTCACAGCGGTCAGACGGGCGGATGCTGTGGTGCTGCCAGGCGTGGGTGCATATTCGGACGCTATGGGAAGCCTTGAAAAATATGGCATGGTGGACATCGTCAAAGAGACTGTGAAGCAGAATAAGCCTTTTCTGGGGATATGCCTTGGAATGCAGCTGCTTTTTGATTACAGCGAGGAAGGCGGAAGCCGGGTGAACGGTCTCGGCTTGTTTGGCGGAGCAATACGGGGACTGCCGCAGAATATGGGACTGAAGGTTCCTCATATGGGCTGGAATTCCTTAAAAGTAAGTGACAGCCCATTATTTGCCGGCCTTCCTGAAAATCCGTATGTTTACTTTGTGCATTCCTTTTACCTGGATGCAAAGGATAAGACGCTGGTTGCTGCGACATGCGAGTATGGTGTTTCCATTGATGCGGCCATCGGCTGCGGAAGAGTGTTTGCTACACAGTTCCACCCGGAAAAAAGCGGTGAGACAGGTCTGATGATTTTAAAAAACTGGGCGGCACAAATTGGATAATACAGAAATAGATAATATAGTTTGATAGCATTAAATTAATTATATTATAGGAGTGGTTTAAGATGATCATTTATCCCGCGATAGATATTAAGGATGGCAGATGTGTAAGGCTGGTACAGGGCAAGTTCAACGACGTGACCGTATATTCCGACCATCCGGTGGAAATGGCTATGAAGTTCGAGCAATTGGGTGCCGAATACCTGCATGTAGTTGATCTGGACGGAGCAAGGCTTGGCGAACCGCAAAACATTGCCGCGATAAGCGAGATGGCCGTGAAGGTCGGGATACCGCTGCAGCTGGGCGGGGGCATACGTTCGATCGAAATGATTGAGATCATTCTTTGCAAGGGCATCCAAAGGGTTATTCTGGGAACTTCGGCAGTCAAGGATCCCGAACTGGTCAAAAAGGCGGTCAAGGCTTTTGGCAACAGTCTTGCAGTAGGGATCGACGCTAAAGATGGAATGGTTGCCATTGAAGGATGGGCAAAGACAAGCGAGTTCACAGCAATCGGCTTCGCCAAAAAAATGGAGGAGCTTGGAGCTAAGACAATTATATATACCGACATTTCACGTGACGGAATGTTGAAAGGGCCGAACCTTAAGGCAATGGAGGACATGGTAAAGGCGGTCGCAATCGATGTGATCGCATCCGGAGGCGTTACAAACATACAGGATATCAGGAACCTGAAGGAAATCGGTGTGTCCGGCGCCATAGTCGGCAAAGCCCTGTATACGGGCGATATTGATCTCAAGGAAGCAATTGCGGTAGCGAAGGAGTAAGAGATGCATACCAAGAGGATAATTCCCTGTCTGGACGTTCATAACGGCAGGGTCGTCAAGGGAGTTAATTTTGTAAATATCAGAGACGCAGGTGATCCGGTGGAGGTAGCGGCCATATATGACAAAGCTGGCGCTGATGAACTGACCTTCCTGGATATAACCGCGTCGTCGGATGCCAGGGGCATCATGCTTGATGTGGTAAGGCGCGTGGCCGAACAGGTTTTTATTCCGTTCACAGTTGGAGGCGGTATCCGGACAGCTGAGGATTTCAGAGAAATTCTCAAAGCCGGCGCCGATAAGATATCAGTGAATTCGGCAGCATTGAAAAGACCTGAGCTTATCTCGGAGGCGGCAATCAAATTCGGAAGCCAGTGTGTCGTCGTTGCGATCGATGCCAAAAGGCGTGAGGACGGCAGCGGCTGGGAAGTATATCTCAACGGCGGACGTGTGAATACAGGCAGGGATGCCGTTGAGTGGGCAATTGAGGCCGAAAGGCTTGGCGCAGGTGAAATACTGCTGACGAGCATGGATTGCGACGGAACAAAGAACGGTTATGACATACCGCTTACCAGATCTGTTTCCGAAAGTGTCAATATTCCTGTGATCGCTTCGGGCGGCGCCGGTACGATGGAGCATTTCTACGAAGCGCTTACCGATGGGAAGGCGGATGCTGTGCTTGCAGCTTCCCTTTTTCATTTCCGGGAAATGGAGATCCGCAATCTGAAAGCCTATCTAAATCGAAAAGGAATTGAGATGAGGTTATAAAATGGCAAACCTTCTTGAAATGGTGAAATTCAACGCAGACGGGCTTGTACCGGCTGTGACCCAGGACATCAGGACGGATGAAGTGCTGATGCTCGCCTATATGAACGAGGAATCCCTCCGAAAGACGATCGAGACCGGAAAAGTGCATTACTACAGCAGGAGCAGGCAGAAACTGTGGCTGAAGGGCGAAACCTCCGGCCATTTCCAGCAGGTTCGTTCCATCAGCATCGACTGTGACGGGGATACGCTGCTGCTAAAAGTTGAACAGACCGGAGCTGCCTGTCATACCGGACATCGTTCCTGCTTTTTTACAAGGCTGGATGCGGAAGAATTAAAGGACGGTACTGCCAGGGATGATTCAGCGATAACAGGAACACCGACGGCTGAGCAGCGGGAAGACGACAAACAGACGGATGGTTATGAGCAGGCGGAAGGCGGCAAGGATGCCGGCAGTCAGGCTAAAGGTGACCGGACAGAGTGCAGCCAGGCAGCAGAAGACAGTCAGGCAGCAGAAGACAGCCAGGCGGGTTCCGAAGTGCTTGGAG
>WSSedL1CaDRAFT_10001672_pt1 | contig 12414 bp, 10 predicted proteins | sample WetSurSL1Cattail_FD_9464 | JGI IMG/M metagenome (IMG submission 9464)
ATTCCTCAGATAATAAATGTGATTAAAGGTGATTTGGCATTGGTTGGCGTACGTCCTCTTTCCCAGGTACGTTATAATCAATTCCCCGAAGACTTAAAAGAGGAACGGATAAAGCACAAGCCCGGTTGTATTCCTCCTTACGTATCATTGTGTATGCCTGATTCAAAGGAAAACATAGAAGCCGAACGCATTTACTTACGTGAGATGACTTATGACCCTCATTTTAACAATTTGAAATATTTCTTAATGGCTGTTTATAATATTCTGGCGAATAAGATCAGAAGTAATTAGTTTATAATCAAATCAAAATAAAAAATGGCGGGTAAAATCCGCCATTTTTTTTCATTAAACCTGCATGGATTTCAAAACCCTGAGTGGTGCGTACTGTAATATCATAAATAATAATTTGGCAATAATTAAAAAGTTTTAACGTTATTGTAATTATAAATAGATGTTAACCAATTAACTAAAATATACACAAGTGCACTTTGTCAAAAAATCAATGTTGAAGTTCTTTATTGTTTTATTTCTTTCTTTCAATTTTATTCATTGTCAAAAAAATAAAGCAGAAGGTGATCAATCTGTTTTGGTTTATCCAAATGATACAACATTTCTAAATTCATACATTCAGGAAAAGCCTCGTCTTATTTTAACCAAAGGGAAACTCCAAGCTCTTAAGTCCTTAGCTACAAGGGATACACTTCTTAATAAATATGTAGCACAATGTTTAAATAATGCAAAAAATCAATTAAGCAATGCCCTTCCTGTGTATTCAAGTGCAGGAATTTTGACTCAAAGTCAGGATGCTTTCAATGTGATTACTACATTGAGCTTTGCTTATCTTTGGACTGGTGAAAAACAATACGCTGAGCGTGTAAAACAAATTATGCTGACTGTTTCAGCCTTCCCTGACTGGAATTATAATCATTTTTTGGATGCTGCCTTTATGGGCACTGCTGTTTCACTTGGTTTTGATTGGCTTTATGATTATTATGATCAAAATACGAGAAACATTATTATTCAGGCGTTAATTAAGAATTGTCTTGAACCGGGCAGGAAGGCTTTTGTTGAAAATGCGGCCTTTGGCACTTGGATTAATGCTAAAACCAATTGGAATTTTATCTGTAACAGTTCGTTAATAATTTCTTCCCTGGCAATTGCTGAATGGCACAGGGAGTATGCGGATATCATCATTCCCTATGCACTTAAATCGTTCCCTTTGGCATTTAATGAATATGCCCCTGACGGAGCATGTTTTGAAGGCCCTTTGTATGAAAAATTTTCGCTGGATTTTTATTCGTATTGTGTGGCCAGCTTAACGACATCTTTAAATAACACATTTAGTTTAACCACATTCGCCGGATTAATTAAAGCAGGAGACTTTTATATTGCTACTCATGGCCACAGCGACTACATGCTTAGTTTTTCAGATATGATGGAGAAGGCAAAAAGACCAATTACTTCAAATTTGTTTTTCCTGGGTTCGACTTTTAATAATGCTACATTAATAAACAATGAGCATGCATTTTTAAAAGCAAAAGGTGCCTCAGTTTTCCATATTATTTGGTATAAACCAGTAAGTGGGAATGCCCCTTTGATTGGTAACAAATCTTTTGGAGGAAATTCAAAATTTGTAATCTTTAATGACAATAAATATGGCAATAATTCCATTTACATGGGAATCAAGGCAGGAGTTAATGGTCTGCCCCATTCGCACTTGGATTTAGGTAACTTTGAATTCGATGCATTGGGCACCAGGTGGGCAAGAGATTTGGGTATGGATGATTATAATCTGACGGGTTATTGGGTGTATGGCGTTGGAGGACAACGCTGGACATATTATCGGTGTGGTTCGTTAAGTCATAATGTACCTATTATCAATGGCTCTAATCAGTACGAATTGGCTTCAACATCATTTAGCCGTTCAAATCTTCGGGTGGATCTTCCTTTTTGTATTGTGGATTTATCAGACGCCTATAAAACCTTTGCTAAAAGTGTTACAAGAGGTATTAAATTAATAGATTTGAACAGAAGCATTATTGTACAGGATGAATATTCCTTATTAGCAGACCAGGAATGCTATTGGGGTATGACTACTGATGCAACAATAGCCATTGTGGATACAAAAACTGCTAAACTAACACTTGACGGAAAAGAGTTGTATGCGAAACTTATCTCCCCTGCTAATGGTGTTTTTTCTGTAACGTCTGCTTCCCAGGCTTCGCCCCAGAATGCAAACGTAGGAGTTAGCAGATTAATCGCAAAAAAGCCCAAAGATGGGGTTTTGAATTTTACTATAACGGTTCAATTATCACCTAATTGGAACGGGTATTCTACAACCAATTCAACAATGGTGCCTTTAAGTCAATGGCAGTAGAGTAAAAATTCAATATCCAGGAGTCAAGATGTGTGGTTAATTATTCTCTGCTTGTTCACTTTGCGGAGTTGGGGTGAGGTTTTGTTACCTTGAATAATCCTCTGATTATTAACCATAACATTCCCCAAATTGTAAAAAAATATTTTTTCCAAAGCCTCCTTGGTTCTTGGATTAGCCTGTATAGCCAACGAAATCCAATTTGTTTTATCCATTCGGGACTTATTTTTTTTGATCCGGATAAGTAATCGAAAACCCCACCAACAGCTATCATTACTCCATATTGAAGATGTTTGCTGTAGTGATATACCAGATAATCCTGTTTGGGACTACTAATGCCTACCCAAATTATATCAGGTTTTAGTTGATTTATTCTTTCTATTTCATTCAATACAGTGGCATTATTTTCTATTTCATCCAGGTTAAGCAATGGGGGAGAGCCAAAGCCAATAATTTTTGACACAGGAAATTCAATTCTCAGCTTATCGACCAACGATTTTGTTTTTTCTTGTTGACTTCCGTAAAAATAATGGTTTAAATTACTTTGCAGTAATTGTTTAATTAACCAATAGCCTGAAACGGTCGACATACCTTTCTCACCTTTCAATTTTCCAAGAAATTCCAAAGGCTTGCCATCGGGTAAAGTTAGAAGAGAATTGTTAAGAATATGCACCAGCTTTTTATCCTTTTGTGCTGAAACAATTACTGATAAGTCGGGTAAACAGATATAACCGGTTTGTTCATAGTTGTACTTTGAAAGAAACAATCCGGTTTCCTTCAAATTTATTTTTGAAACTAATATTCCAAATAGGTTAATTCGCATACAACTCAATAATTTATTTACTATTCTGTCATTAAGAGTTTTGCATCTCCAAGATGCAAAGCTTTACACCCGTGCAGACTATATTTGTTTATATATTAATTCAATACGCTTTACTACAATATCCGATATAAAATGTTCTCTGGAGTAAACATAATTATATAATGCTATTTCTTTCATTTTTTCTGGTTTTTGCATTAATTGATCAATCAGTTCAGCATAACATTTTGGGTCCAAACTTTTAGTAATAATACCCATTTTACCATCTTCGAAAAAATCATTCAGACCGCCAACAGGTCTGGTTACAACAGGTAATCCAAATGCCATGGCTTCCAATACTGAAGTTGGCAACCCTTCCTTGTAATAGGTGGGAAAAATATAGATTGAGGATGATTGAAAGGTATCGGCAATGGCATTTTTCTCGATATGACCTTTCACTGTGATATCCTGAATATCCTTTTCTTTTATTTCAGCTTTAATATTTTCCAATTCCAGGCCATTACCTGCAATAGTCATTGTTAAGCCCGGATACTTTTGTTTTAAGATAGCATAGGTTTGTAAAGCAATATAAACTCCTTTTTCTTTTTCAATACGCGCCAAATATAGCAAAGATAAATGGTTAGCTTTTAGCGAATATTTTGTTCTGACGGATTCTTCCGTAATATTTTTGACCAGCTCTTTATCTACAATAGTGGTTTCAACATAAACTGGCTTTGTGTACCCCCATTTTATTAAGGTATCCTTAAATTCCGAGGAAAGTACCACAAATGCATTTGCTTTAAAAAAAATAAATTTAAACAATTTCAGATACTTGCGTTCAACCAAATTCACAAAATCATTATCCCACCCATGATAAACAACCAGCACTTTTTGAAAGAATAATTTACTTATTAAAACATAGAAACTGTCGCGAAAGATTCCATGTTTATCAAACGATGTGTTGGTTTGGATGAGCTTATATCTGCGAACCATTAGTGTGAGGATGAATAAAAAAACATCTTTCAGGAAACGGGACAAATTGGATATTTTGCCTTTTCGGAAAGGGTAGGTCCTGTTACCTCGAACTAAATAGTCTATATCAACAGTAAATTCCTTTTTTAAAATATTGATGTAGGTTGTAACGCCACCAAGAACTGATGGTGCTGGTACCAAAAGAAGTATTTTTTTAGTATTGTTCATTGCGCAAAAATACAATTTAAAGTTTTATATTAAGCTGTTGATATAATGCACTAATAGATTCTATTTTGTATGATGAGTTTACCAATTCCAAATGTTTTTTAAGGTCATCATAATTAAACCGGCATCTTACAAGTTTGGCCGGTTGTCCTACGTTTATTGAATAAGGTAATATGTTTTTACTTACCAGTGAACCTGCGCCCACAACTGCGCCTTCGCCAATGGTTACACCTTTTAGAACAATGGTTCGTGCTCCCAGCCAAACATCATCCTCGATGGTAATAGGCGAGTTTAATCCGAGGTCTTTCACTAATGACATTGGTTGTCCAATTTCTGTAATTTTATGATCGCCACCTATTAACATTACTTCAGGACCAAACATTACATTATTTCCTATTTTAACAGGTACAACAGTAGTTATGATTGAACCATCGCCAATAAAAACGTTGTTGCCAATTTCAATTAAGCGGTGATCAAATAGCTGGCATTTGGGCCCTACCCTGAACCGAAACCCTGTTTTTTTCAACGATTTTTTAATGAATATTACTTTTAGCGGCCAAAGGGTGTTTGGCAATGCACGTAATAACCAATTCAACCTGTTTGGAGATATTCTGTTAAACATTGTTATTTGATTGAAAGTAAAAACTCAGTTAATTTCTTCCCATTTACTTCAGGACTGAAGTGAGTGATACATTTTTTCTGGCCATTTTTTCCGATCTCAAAGGCCTTATCCGGGTTTTGTACAAGATACATTAATGCATCAACAATTTGGTCGGGTCTTTCGGGTTCGATCAGCATGGCATCATGCATGTTTTCTACATACAATTCAATGTCACTTACTTTTGATGCAATCACAGGCTTTCCGGTGGCTAAATATTCTCCAAGTTTAAAAGGAAACCCCGCATTAGCGAATTGCATTTTATTTCGCGTCATGCATAATATATCAGCTTGTGCTAAAAATGAATCAAACTCATGATCAGGCACATATCCAATATATTTAATTTTTGGATTTGAGCAATATTTTTGTATCAGGTCATTATCTTTTGTTTTGCCACTTAACAATAGCTGGCAGTCTGAATAGTTTTTAGAAAATTCATTGAAAGCCGTAATTAACGTATCTAAGCCGTCTTTAGCACCAAAGGAACCTGAATAAACTATTTTTATGGGTGAATTGAAAGAGGTTGGAATAATATTTTCTGAAACATATGCTGAAATAGGTATATGAATAATAGGAATTTTCTTTGAGTACCTGCTAAATTTATGCAACAAATAGGTTGATATTACCACAATTCCTTTTGAAATGAATGGCAGTAACCGTTCAAAAAAAACGTTGGTTTTGTTTTTAATGGCTAAACCGGAAGATAAATTTCCTGCGTAATGCCTGAAATCTTCCACATATTCAACAATAACTTTATATCCTATGATTTTAGCAAACAGAATAAAAATGATATTTTCCAGGGTTATACCATTGTATACATATAATATATTTTTTACATTGTTTAATTTCCATTGCGATAACGTAATAAATCCATAAATTACCGACAAGGGTAAGAAAAATAAAGCTTTAAGAGACTTACCTAAATTAGATCCAATAATACGATAGGTGATATTGTCTTTTTTATCTTCAATTTTTAGCGAGCTCTTATGGTTAGTTTTTTGACGGAATAAAAAAACCTTCACTGTGTTTTCAATAGATAAATAGTCGATCAAATGTTGAATTCGCTTCGTTCCTGCCATACCATCAGGGTAAGTAAATTCACCAGTGAAAATGATATTAAATTTTGTTGAATCAGGCATTATTCAATGGGTTTAATGACTTGGCATGGATTTCCACCTGCAATTACATTAGCTGGGATATCCTTAACTACTAGACTGTTGGCTCCAATAATAGAATTCTGACCAATAGTAACTCCTTTAAGCACAACAGCGTTTATTCCTACCCAAACATTATCTTCAATAACGATAGGGGCAGATTTTGGTTTGCCGGTTTTTCTATGTTCAGGATCAACGGCATGCCAATCAAAATCAGTAACTAATGTGTTGGCGCCGAAAAAAACATTATTGCCAATGATTATGCTTTCTGCTGCACCTATAACAGTGCCACTGAACCCGCACCCATTTCCAATTTGAATCCTGGCAAAATCGCTATGTGTTGCCACTATACATTGACGATTGACTCCAACCAGATTTGTATTAAAATTAGAAATAAATTGGCAATTATTTCCAATTTCAATTTTTGTTGATGGTTTGCGGTAAAATATTGTAATGCCATTAAATTTAGTATGGTGTCCGACATTGACTTTTTTTAACCGAGCTACTGAGATGCAAAACATTGATGAAATAAAGGAGTTAAGCCTGATATTCAGCAATCGTATAATTTTAAAGAAAATACCATTATAATCTTTACTTGAAAAATCCATTTTATTGTTCGTTTATTAATTGTTTGTAAGCATTTAGTGTAATTTCAGCAACCTTTGGTGGATAATTTCTTTCCAGAGCAGTATTTTTAGCATTTGCACTTAATTCATTTTGTAGTTTTCGATCATTTAAAAGAAAATTTATCTTATCAGCCAAATCATTAATATTATTTGACTTTGCTAATACGCCATTGTAGCCATCTTTTATCATAGAAGGTATTCCCCCAACGTCTGATGCTACGCATGGCACTCCAACTGCCATAGCTTCCGCTAAACTGTTTGGACTATTATCTATAAATGTAGGTAAAACGAATATGGATGTTTTTGTTAATTCCTCTGCTATTTCTGCACTACTTAAACTTCCAAACCAAACAACTTGATCATCAATTCCCAGTTGAATTGTTAACTCTTTCAAATATTTTGAATAAGGGAGAGGGCCAGCTCCAACTATTTTTAAAATACAATCGGGATTTGACTTATTAATGGTGGCGAAAGACTTTATGAGTATCTCAATACCCTTACGTTGTACTAAATAACCGACAAAAAGGATTGATTTAGCTTCGGGATTTATCCAGGAATAATTAAAAAACCATGGTCCGATGGCCTCCGGTAAATCAAAAATATGTGCAGTTGGGTTAATTTTTTTTACAAAACCACTATCGAAATTGGTTCGGCAACCAAAGTATTTATTTTTTCTGATACAATAATTTTCGATATATTTTTGAAAGAAAATACTTAAATTTTTATCGTATTTCTTTATAATATTAATGATGCCCTGTATTGAAGTGATGGTTTTAAAACCTGATTTAAGTCCCAGTAATGAATATACATACTCCGTACCATGTGCGTGAATTAAATCAGGATTAATGCCTTTTATTATTTTTGAACATTCCTTGCGCAAACCCCAAAACCACGTTGTTCTATCCAAGGGAAAATATGGGGGGAATCCTTTTTTGGTAAAAGGGAAAGTATATTTTATAATATGAAAATGAATTTTGTTTTTAACACAGGACTGCGAATAAGGGATTGATGCACTAATCGTTAAAATGTGAAGTTCAATAAGATCATTCTTTATAAGTTCATTGGATAAGTTTACCAACCAGGAGCCGGTGCCTCTTTTCAATGTCCTGCTGGTAAAAATATCTGGCAATAACTGATCGATAGGATAAGGTGCTAACCAAAGAATTTTCATTTTAAATATTTTGAGGTGTGTTTTCCAACATCTCGAATTTTACTGCTAATGCTGTAAAAATCCAAAAAGTATAGATTGGAAATGAATTATTAAATTGAAGACCTTGATATATAAAACCTAAAACAAAAGATGCCAGGATGAAAGGGGCATATATGATTTGCATAGTTTTTCCAAAGTTAGTTTTAAACTCGGTATTTTTAAAATATTGCCAAACAACGATATATAAAAATATTAATAGCCCGAAGCCAAAAACTCCTAATTCAGCATAGTAATGAATTAATGAAGATCTGGGATTTGTAAAATTATTAAATGACATGATAGAGACATCCCGCGTTAAAACATAATATTCTCTGTTACTCCATTCATATTCCCCAACACCAAAGCCAAACAACACTTTTAACGGATATTCTTCATATTGTAATTTTCCAACCATACCAAAACCTGTAACTTTCCCCCATTCAAGAGGGTTGTCCTTAACTAAATCAAATGATTTCGTTACAATTTTTTCTGGTTTGGGTACATTTGATTTTTTAAGGGAGTCGTAATATTTATCCCATGATATCATAAAGACATATCCCACAACTAATATGATTACGAATGTCCTAATGACAAGACTAAGATTGATATTATATTTCTGTTTATTTTTTATCCACCGAAAGAAGGCCAAAACGAATAAAATGATTGTGGTGCCCAGACAAGTTTTTGATTCGGAAATGGCATACTGGAATAGTAATGCCAAGCCAAAAAGCATGTATATAAGTTTATCCCGCAGTAGCCCGTAACTCATTGTAAATACAGATACTAACGAAAGAAACCAGGAAACATAATTTGAAGCAACAGCCCCAAACGTACCACACTGTGAGTCATTTAATCCAGCAACCCAATCAGTAGTACCAACTTGTCCAATAAAGGTAGCCCTTGGAGGCATGATCATACCTGAATATTGCATAAAACTAACCAGGTTCTGAATAATGGCAATTGCAAATATTAATTGCAATAAATTGATGTAATCCTTTTTTTCAAAGTTAGAACCTACGATCAGAATAAAAATAAAAAAACAGGTAAATCGAATAAACACCCGGGAGAAATCATAAGAATTGATGATAAAAGAAAGAATTAAAATAATTAGAAACCCCAAATGAATCTTAAGAATTTTTCTCATAAAAGGATTCGTACATTCCCTTATTCCCTGAAAAAAAGTGGCCAAAAATATTACGTAGCCAAGCTTTTCCATTTGCATAAAATACTTTGATGTAATCAGTCCTTGTCCTATGAAGAATTTAAAAGTAAATACCCATATGATGAAAAAAAAGAATGCGGTGCTTTTATGTTTGGTAAAAATTAGAATAATAAGTGCTAATATAAACACGATAGCATACTTGTCTTTTAACACATATCCTGCCATTAAGCTAAGTGCAGTAATAATAATCCATTTAATGATTACTTTGGGATTAATCAAGTTATTTAAAGATGCATCAGTTTGATCCATTTAAATGTCTTTTATTATACTGCGAAAATCAATCAACTTAGAACAAGTATTACTCATGCTGTCAGTGCGTGTTTAATGGCTTTATAAAAAGCAGCAGCACTATTTTTAGCTGTTACTTGCTGTCCAAATTCCAACGAAATTTTAGCCATTTTAGCCAAATCACTTAATTCTGATAATAAAACCTTTTCTATAGCCTGCACGGTGCTTTCAACACTATTTGATTCGAAACTGAATCCATTACCATTTGTAAATTCCGGGTAACTACCTACACCTTTTGACACCAATATGACCATTCCGGATTTTAATGCTTCAATAACTACCAACGGATTGCAATCTTGTCTCGAAGGTAATATAAGGATATGACTTTTATTAAAATAATCAACGTAGTCTTTTCCATTTTTAAAACCATGAAAGACAATATTCTTTATATCATTTTGACCAATGATAACCTCTCCAACCATATTAAAAGTGTAAGTATACTTATACTTTTTTTTGTTTAAGACTTTTACGGCATCATAAAGCAAATCAACCCCTTTTCTTTCAGTATGATGTCCTGCGAATAAGAAATTAAGATGTGTTAAATGGGTACTAAATTTTTGGTCTATTATATCTGGACTACAATCAAACAACTCATCTTCGATGGTGTTCGGCGCATAAAAAACTTGCGAATCTCTTATTTTGATGCCAGCAAATAACAGATATTCCAAAGCAAGTTTCCCGGGAACTATGAATGATTTAACTTTATTATAATAAGTTAGTTTGTGCTTGAGTTTATATTTTTTCCAATTTGTAGTTACAACTGTATCTTCAGTCCAACTTAACAATTTGTATCCAAAGAAGGGTTGTAAAAGCCCCATTAATTTACCAACCTTATTAGGAGATCCAATAATAACATCGGGTCGTATTTCTAATAAAACCTTTATAATATTGGTAAAGCTATATTTGTAATCATTAGATTCATAACCCGTTTTTACGGTTTTTACCTTTATTTGAACTTCTTTAAACGCAGGATTATAATGATACTCCCATTTTCTTGATTGTTCCCTGCTTCCAAAATAAACAACAAATAAACTTATATCAGGGAAACTCGCTAATTCATTAAAAAGAGGATTCCTGTAAGGACAATTATATGGCTGAAGAATAATTACTTTTATCATTGTTTATAAAAAAATCATTTATCTTTTGAATCTCACAATTTCAAATCATTATTATCAATTAGGCTACTTTCAATATTTTTTTTATTCTCATCTTAAAAAAATATTTCATCCAAAAACGTAAATCAAAAAATATCAGATGCACAAACTGATGATCATGACTAAAAAACTTGTACAATTTTAAAAAATTATAATTTGGATCGTCAGTTTTTTGTTTATATAAGGCATTTTCCGTGAACTTAATGTAATTCCTTTTATAATGCTTTCTTTTTTTATACTTGTCCAGGGTTTTAACATGTTCTTGTAACATGAGGGTATTGTCCTGGCTTAAACTTAAGGAATGTATGCGATAAAAAGCAACTGGTTTTTCTAAATATTCGATGATACCTCCCTGATCCAATATCCTTAAATAAAAATCAATGTCTTCAAGTTTAAGATTTTCATCAAATCCGTTTACTTTATCATAAATAGATTTCGAAAAGAAAATGCTGGGAGCATATACCATATTTGATTGAAATTCTCTATCAAAAGTTAGCCGTTTTTTGGCAATTTTGAGATTTACGAATTCAGTTATTTCGCTTTTCTCATTAATAAGTGTTACCTGCGCATAAATTAATGAAACTGATCTATTGGTATTAATATAGTCCATAAAATCAGTTATAGCTTCATTTTCCAGGATATCATCGCCTGCAATTGTTTTAATATATTCACCCTGAGCAGCCTTACAACCTCTATTGCAATTGCCTGATACACCGCTATTGATTGACGATTCCGAGAAATAGGTTCTTACAAATCTTTCTTTATTTTTATCCACCCAATCCTTTATTATTTCAACAGTATTGTCCTTTGAGCAATCATCTGTTATAATCAATTCAATATTTTGGTAAGTCTGCCTTTTAACACTGTCCAGAGTTTCCAAAACATATTTGGCCGAATTGTATGTAACTACTACTACTGAGACTAACGGATTATTCATCATATGCATTTTGAGTTATATTTCTTTTAAACAATAATTTTCTAAAAATTATCAGCATTGTTATCAGATATGCAACGGCATTTAAACAATAGGAATAGGTAACACCTACTACACCAAGTTTATTAACAAAAATAACTGTTAATAAATAATATAAAAGTCCAAATGCTATTTCGGTGATTATATAAGTTTTTGTCATGGCTTTAGCCAACATCAAATATCCCAGCAGCCACCCGGCTACTTTGAAGATGTTACCTAATAATTGGAATGCGAATAATGGACGCATTGGATTAAAAGCAGGAGTGAACAGAACAACAATAATAAAATTTTTCAACACAAATATTGCAATACTGGTTATGATTACAATGGGTAAAATAAATTTGTAACCTCTAAATATTTCCTTTCTAAGTTCACCATTGGTTTTCAATTCTGCTAAGCGGGGTAAATAATAAATTCCTAATGTGGTGGTTACAAAACTGATATAAAGATCGCAAACCCTGAGTATTCCTTGCCAGTAACCAGCATCCTGAACTGATAAATGTTGGATAATATAAGTTCTTACCTGCAGTTGGATAAATAATACTGAAAATAAGGAAACGGCAGCCATTAAAGAAAATTTTAATAATTTAACCACGCTTTCTTTATCGAAAGATGTCGTTAAATATTTCAATGAAAACCAATCATAACGGGTAACCCAGAATAAAGTAATGAAGAAAACCAATGTTTGACTTAATATGGTACCTAAAAAAGCACCATATACACCATAACGTATTATCAAAACAACAGCTACGCCAAGGCTAAAGATAGATGAAGCTATAT
>WSSedL1CaDRAFT_10001673_pt1 | contig 12412 bp, 10 predicted proteins | sample WetSurSL1Cattail_FD_9464 | JGI IMG/M metagenome (IMG submission 9464)
CTGAGTAATACGAGCGTTAAAATTACGATAACGGCGGCCGGACTTTTTTCACTCGGACTGGCGAGTACAACATCCGTGATAAAAGAAATTGTGGCAATCACGAGCAAAACGAGCGTAAACGGGTTGATAAAGGCTTTAATCAGCTGAATATACCATGGCTTTGCCTTTTCGTGTGAAATTTCGTTGCTCTTATACATATCGGAGAGTACTTCGACGTCAACAATGTCAAGCCCTTTTTCACGCGTTTTCAAAGTTGATAAAAGGATATATTTTTCCATTTTGGAGTGTTCAACAAGTTTCTTAGCAATCGACTGTGTCGTGCTGCCGACGGCATCGATCTTCTTTTTTGCCATATCAGTACCTCCGATGAATTATTGTATAGTAAAAATCCCCCTGCCTTATTTATGTGAGGCAGGGGGACAAAATTTAGTAAGTCAGTTTCAATATAAATTTGATTAACGAACCCATTGCCTACTTCTCAAATGAAAGTTGACTTTACTATCATTTCGATTCCATTATAGGCAAATGATAGTACGTAATCAAGTGAATTCATGTTAAATCAGTTTTTCAAATAAACTGGGAGCGCGGCAGATTCGTCGGAATAATTCGGAAGGAGCGAGGGAAGGCGAAGCTTTCTTTCGAGATATTCAGACCCAATGCCGGTCGATGAAAACAGTAACATAAACAGCATGCCGGTTTGAATCCAGAAAATAGTGACATCAGTCATGCCATGAACCGCAATTGCCACTGCCGCAGCAACCAAAAGAATATTCATATTGCTGCAGATATTATTTTTAAATCTCAATGCCAGCAGTCTTAATTGCGTAATCACATAAAGGCCGATTGCGCCAAGTCCTACAAAGCCAAAATTCAGAAGCGTATCAAGAAGCAGATTGTGGCAGTGATAGGTCTTATAACCGCCAAACTGATCACAAATCATCTGGTAAGACAGTGCTCCGGTTCCGAGCAGCGGATGCTGCTTGATTCCCTTAATTGCGGTTGCCCAAATAGAAAGCCTTTGATCGCAGGTACTGTCAATTGCTTCAAGTCCTCTCGGAAAAATAGAAGGAAAAGCAAGTCCCACCACGATGAAAGTAGAAACAACCAACAGCAGCAGTGTAATTAATTTATAGCGTCCTTTAAAAAGAAGAACCGTTATCACAGCAAAAGACATTGCAATACAGGCCGAAAGACTTGCACAGAGGTAAAGTCCAACTAAATTAATTGCGATTACTGATAAATAGAAGCTTTTGAAAGAACTATTGGTAAAAATGCGATACATGGCTATAATAACGATGAATTCAATCATCATGCCATAATTATTCGCATTGTGAAACGCGGAAATCGGGCGATATCCCGGAGCTGCAGAGAAAGCGGTAATTTTTTGATAAACTGCAATCAATACACACCATATGCTCGAAATACAAACTAAATCCATTACGTTGTTAAAGAGTTGGCGGGTCATGACACTTCTAACGTAAAAACCGCAAATCACAATTGCAAGTATCATAATCGCATAAATCATGCCCCAATAGTTGTTATAAGTTGCGGATACAAAAAACGGAATGATTAAAAAACCAAGTAAAAATTTTGTGTATGGCGCTGAGAAAGCTTTTGCCCTCGTTTTACAGTTCAGCATTGTCATGATTGCGATTGCGCTGGTAACAACGACGCTTAAATAAAATGGCGCAAAAAGAGAAACAGTCAGCAGCAAAACGATCAAGCTGTCAAAGTCTTTTGCCCAAGGTTTTACTTTTTCAAAAACAAAATTCATAATACTGGTGATAAGGGTCATACCCCTTTCTATAACGTATTTCTTTTCAGCGGGGTTAATAAAGTCAATTACGGTTGCACTTCTTCGGCGTGCCCAGTCCGCGTACATGTTGCACTGGTAGATTCGCATTTTTGCTATTAGTGGATCCTAATCAACTTGCTCTCAATTCATCACAGTCTTCAATTATACCACAATGCCAGTATGAAACAAGATGAATAATTAATCGAATGTTGTTTCCAGAGTTAATGTATTTTAGACGTATTGACGAAAAATTCTGCAAATATTTTAAGATTATGACAAAGATTGTTTTATCAAAGATTATTAAATCGCATTAATACTGCGATTATATACTTCGGTTATAATAGTATAATATAATAACAGCTAAAAATACATGAACGGGGAACAAGCAATGAATGACAATGTCAGCATCTTGGACGGGCTCACGCCGGAGCAGGTAGAGTCACGACAGAAACTCGGCCAGATAAACGGTACGGAAGACATCAGGACGAAATCGATTGGGCAAATTATTAAAGAGAATTTGGCTACCCCTTTCAATATAATCAACGCAATCCTTGCCGGATTGATTTTAATGGTCGGATCTTATAAAAATCTTCTATTTATGGGAGTTATTTTCTCAAATATAATAATCGGTGCGTTTCAGGAAATCAGAGCTAAAAAAACAATTGATAAGCTGTCTTTGATTGCCACCCCGAAAGCACACGTAGTTCGGGCGGGATCAAAGCAGAGTATGCCGGTAAGTGAGTTGGTGATGGACGACATTCTGCTGCTTGCCGCAGGCAATCAGGTCTGTGCGGATTGTGTTCTGACTGATGGTGAATGCGAAGTCAATGAAGCGTTAATCACAGGGGAGTCCGAAACAATAGAAAAAAAGCCGGGTGATCATCTTTTGAGCGGCAGCTTTATCGGCAGCGGAACGTGCCGGGCAAGAGTGGAGCATGTAGGTGCGGAAAACTATGCCTCTAAAATTACCCAAAAAGCGAAATATGTAAAAAAGCCCAACTCCGAGATTATGAAATGGATTAATAAAATCATTAAGTGGATTGGATTCGGAATTATTCCCATAGGGCTGATTCTGTTCTTCAAACAATATTTTATTTCCAAACAGCAGTTAAGCCGGGCAACCATCAGCACGGTTGCCGCGCTCATTGGCATGATTCCGGAAGGACTGGTACTCTTGACAAGTGTTGTGCTTGCGGTAAGCGTAGTTCGTCTGGCACGCCGAAAAGCACTGGTACAGGAACTGTATTCAATTGAAACGCTCGCGCGTGTGGATACCTTGTGTCTGGATAAAACCGGTACCATTACGGAAGACGTCATGCGGCTTGACGCAATTGTCCCACTTTGTCAGATTACGCAGGAGCAGACGGAGGAAGCGATTTCAGCACTGATTGACACAATAAATGATGAAAATCCTACCTCCAATGCGTTAAGGGGGCTTAACCATAATTCTCCCAAATGGAACTGCGTTGAGACGGTTGCCTTCTCGTCAGCGCGCAAGTGGAGCGGGGCCAGCTTTCAGGATAAGGGAAGCTTTCTGCTCGGCGCAGGCGAATTTATCATGAAAGATCATTTTGAGCAAATTCAACCCCAGGTGGAAGAATACTCCAAACGAGGCCAAAGAGTTCTGCTTCTGGCACATTCCGACAATCTCCTGCATGATAGGGAGCTTCCTGCCGATATTTTGCCTTTGGCTTTGATTCTGCTCAGCGACCGTATTCGTGAAAACGCAAGAGAGACATTGGAGTATTTCTCAGATCAGGGTGTTGCGATTAAAGTGATTTCCGGAGATAATGCGATCACTGTTTCAAAGATTGCCGAGCGAGCCGGTCTATGGGATGCGGATAACTACGTGGATGCGATAACGCTGACAAACTATGATGAAATTAAGGATGCGGTGCGGAAATATTCGGTGTTCGGCCGTGTAACACCTCAGCAAAAGCATGACATGATCAAAGCGCTGAAGGAGCAAAATCATACGGTTGCGATGACAGGTGACGGAGTAAACGATGTGCTCGCGCTGAAAGAGAGCGACTGCAGCATCGCAATGGCTTCCGGAAGTGACGCGGCAAGAACGGTTTCACAAGTAGTATTGCTTGATTCCAATTTTGCGAGTATGCCGCGAATCGTGGATGAAGGCAGACGTTCTATTAATAATTTGCAGCGCTCCGCCGCCCTTTTCCTTGTAAAAGCGATGTTTTCAATTATCATCGGAGTGATGTTTATTTTTATATCTGCGGGATATCCGTTTCAGCCGATTCAGTTTACGCTGATTAATGCAGTTACCATCGGCATTCCTTCTTTTATCCTCGCACTTGAGCCAAACAGGGAGATCATAAAGGGAAAATTCATTATCAATGTGATAATGAAGGCGATTCCCGGCGCGCTGACCATGGTGCTTAATATTGTGCTTCTTGTTTCGGTTTCCGGCTTCTTTAGCCTTACCGCGGAACAGATTTCAACACTTGCGGTGATTATTACCGGTTATACCGGATTAATGACCCTGTTTCGCATTTGCATGCCGTTTACTGTGCAGCATACTGTTTTATTTTGCCTGATGGTTCTTATGTTTGTGATCGCACTGACAACTTTTCAATCTCTTTTTGCGGTCATATGGTTAACGCTGCCGATGATATTTATCCTTGTACCGATGATGATTTTGGCGACCTGCTTAATGATATCCATTTTGCATCTGATCAAAATGCTGTCTATGAGAAAGTCGGCAATGAATAGGTAATCACAGGGGACTGTTGCAAAATAGAAATCAAGCCCGAAAAACGTATGATGACGCTTTTCGGGCTTACTCCTTGACAATTTGTTTTTTTGCTATTGCAAATCCGTTTTGCAGCAATCTTCTTTGTTACCGGCTCTGCTCTTTCGCGTATTTACAAAAATCCTTCATACAGCACGCTTCGCATTTTGGGTTCCTTGCGTCACACACCGCGCGGCCGTGCAGTACCAGTCTGTGACAGAATTGGTTGGATTCGTTCTCCAGCAGCACCGCGCGCAGTTGCTTTTCCACTTTAAACGCGTCTTTGCCTTCGCTGATGCCCAGCCGCCCGCAGATCCGGATACAGTGCGTGTCGGTTACGACAGCGGGTTTGTGGTAGATATCCCCAACCACAAGATTTGCTGTTTTTCTGCCCACTCCGGGCAGACGCGTCAGCACTTCAATGCTGTCCGGTACCACTCCGTCGAACTCCGACTTCAACATGTTGCACATCGCGAAAATATCACGAGCTTTGGTTTTATACAGTCCACAGGAATGAATCAATTCCTCAACTTCTTCCACTGAGCCGTCGATGAACGCGTCCAGCGTGGGAAATCGCTCAAACAGCGCCGGCGTCACCAAATTGACCCGCGCGTCCGTACACTGCGCGGAAAGCCGCGTTGCGATTAAGAGTTGAAGCGGGTCTTGATACGTGAGCGAGCAGGTCGCGTCAGGATATTCTTTTTTCAAGGCTTCTACCGCCAGGGCGGTACGCTGTTTTTTGGTCATATAAATTCCCCCAGTGCGGTCGATTTTATAAATATTATACAGAATACGATCTATTTTTAATATTATATCATATCTTCATAAAGTACAAGTTGACAACCCATTAAATATAAAATATGATTATGGAAGATATTGAAATAACTGGAAGGCAGGGGAGCGTGTGAACAGGTCTCAGCTTAAACTACTGGCAATTATCACGATGGTGATTGACCATACTGGAGCGATCCTTTTTCCTAAAATTGCACTTCTGCGAATCATAGGCCGTTTATCATTTCCAATCTTTGCCTTTTTAATTTCCGAAGGGCTGTTTCATACTTCAAATGTCAAAGCATATCTTGGCCGGCTATTCATTTTTGCAATGATTTCAGAAGTGCCGTATGACCTGGCGTTTTATGGAGTACCCTATCACCCTGAAAGCCAAAATATATTTTTTACGTTGTTCCTCGGCCTTGCCGCAATTGCGGTTCTCCAAACCTATCTGTCAAAAAATTCTGTTGCATCCATTGCCCTTGCCGGTGCCGCCGTACTTCTGGCCGAAGTTTTGCATACGGATTATGGCTGGTTCGGAGTTGTGACCGTCATTGTTTTTTATTGCTTTAAAAAATACCAAACAAAGGGTGTATTCGTATTTTCCGCTTTGAATACCGGTTACGGTTTGTTGGGGAGCAGCCTGCAAATTTACGCCATGGCGGCAAGCATTCCGATTTTGCTGTATAATGGAGAAAATGCGAAAAATGGTAAATTCAACTGGCAATACTTCTTTTATGCTTTTTACCCGTTACACTTATTATTGCTATTTTTCGTACATATGGTTGTCAAGTAACTTGTTGAAGTGTATAATTTATAATTACTGAAATATGGTTCACGAAAGGGAATGAAAAGATGTACAATAATATGATGGATACCATTGGATTTGTTTCTAAGGCAGATTCTGAACTTGGAGCGGCGATGGGCGATGAGCTGAAACGCCAGCAGAGTAATCTTGAGATGATCGCATCGGAAAATCTGGTTTCACCTGCTGTGATGGCCGCCATGGGCAGCGTCCTTACCAATAAATATGCCGAAGGCTATCCGGCTCACAGATATTACGGCGGATGCCAGTATGTGGATGTTGTAGAAAATATTGCGCGTGACCGTGCCTGCGAACTCTTTCATGCCGAACACGCCAATGTTCAGCCACACTCCGGTGCACAGGCGAACACTGCTGTTTATTTTGCGCTGTTAAATCCGGGAGATACCGTCATGGGGATGAGCCTTGCCGAAGGCGGCCATCTGACTCACGGTTCTCCTGTAAACCTTTCCGGCAAGTACTTTAATTTCATTCCCTATGGTGTAGATTCTGAAACAGGCCGCATTGATTATGAAAAGCTGTATGAATCAGCTATGGCGAATAAACCGAAGCTGATTGTAGCAGGAGCGAGTGCGTACCCGAGAGCCATTGATTTTAAGAAATTCCGTGAGATTTGCGACGCCTGCGGCGCGCTCTTAATGGTTGATATGGCGCATATTGCCGGCCTTGTCGCCGCGGGTGAACATCAAAATCCGGTTGAATTTGCGGAAATTGTGACCACAACGACTCACAAGACCCTCCGCGGGCCACGCGGAGGCATGATTTTGTGCCGTGAGGAGTATGCGAAGGCAATTGATAAAGCGATCTTCCCGGGAACACAGGGCGGCCCGTTGATGCACATCATCGCAGGCAAGGCGGTATGCTTCGGCGAAGCCCTCAAGCCGGAATTCAAACAATACGGCCATAAGATCGTTGAAAATGCGGCCGCGCTCGCGGACGGCTTGATGAAGCGCAGAGTAAAGCTGGTTTCAAACGGTACGGATAATCATCTTATGCTGGTGAACCTCAGCGGGATGGAACTGACCGGTAAAGAGCTTGAGCACCGTCTCGACGCGGTAAATATTACCGCAAACAAAAACACGGTGCCAAATGAACAGCGCAGCCCGTTCATCACAAGCGGATTGCGTTTGGGCACGCCTGCGATTACTACCCGCGGCCTGAATACGCAGGATATGGATCTCATTGCCGAGAGCATCAGTCTTGCGATCAATGATTTTGAAGCAAGTGAGCAAAAAATTCGTTCCATTGTAAAAGGTATCTGCGACCGCTATCCGCTGTATGAATAATCAAATGTTATGATAAAATAGGGGTATGCGAACAAACATGCCCCTTTTTAAAATTTGAAAGGATGAATACAATGAAAAAGCGTGAAATCTTTTTACTCTCTGTTGCGATGATTTTTTTAGGGACTTTTATTGGATTCTTATGTTCACCAATCAAACGCGGCGTCCGCTGCGGAAATAACAGCGGGAACAATTATTATGGCGGCCATGGCTGCTGTGATGAGTTAGACTGTGAAGAAGACATGGACGAGGACGACATGCCATTCTAAAAGTCAATTTCGGTCTCGGTTCTTCGCTATTATATTGTGTTTTTATCAGGAAATAATATTAGCCGATCATAATTGGCTTAGGCTAATCGTAAAAGGAGGGGATATGTATGTCGGCACCGTTAGCGGACAGGCTGCGCCCTAAAACGCTCGACGATCTCGTCGGGCAACGCCATCTTTTGGGCAGAGGAAAGTCACTTCGCCGTATCATCGAGTCCGGCAATATTCCGAACATGGTGTTTTATGGCCCCTCCGGGATTGGCAAAACCACCCTTGCTTCTATTATTGCGAAGCAGACGAGCCGCAGTTTGTTTAAGCTCAATGGCACGACCGCTTCCACAGCGGATATTCGCGATGTGGTAAGTCAGATTGATACGCTTGCGGCGCCCAATGGCATCCTGCTTTACCTTGACGAAATTCAGTACTTCAATAAAAAGCAGCAGCAAACTCTTTTGGAGTTCATTGAAAACGGCCAGATTACGTTGATTGCCTCCACAACCGAAAATCCTTATTTTTATGTTTACAACGCGATTCTAAGCCGTTCCACGGTTTTTGAATTCAAGCCGGTTGAAAAAGAAGACGTTCTGTTGGCGGTTAACCGTGCCTTTGAATTTATGGAGCAGGAGCAGCATACAGCTATTCAGGTGGAAGAAGGCACGGCCGAATATATTTCGTCTGCGTGCGGCGGAGATGTGCGTAAGGCGATGAATGCGGTGGAACTCTGTGTGCTTTCGGGCGTGGTAAAAGAGGATACCTGCCTTGTAACGCTTGATCAGGCAAGAGAACTGACACAGCGCAGCGCACTGCGTTATGACCGCGCGGGCGATGAGCATTATGATATCCTTTCCGCTTTCCAAAAATCCATGCGCGGCTCAGACCCAAACGCGGCGGTTCATTATCTGGCGCGGTTGCTTGAAGCCGGAGATTTGCCGTCGGTCTGCCGCAGGCTGATGGTATGTGCGTGTGAGGATGTAGGGCTGGCCTATCCTCAAATCATTCCGATCGTCAAGGCTGCGGTTGATGCCGCCATTCAGGTGGGTCTGCCGGAAGCGCGTATCCCCCTTGCCGATGCGGTGATTATCGTCTGTAACTCCCCAAAGTCTAATTCGGCTTATTGTGCGATTGATGCGGCGATTGCTGATGTGCAAAAGGGAAAAATCGGGAATATTCCCCGCCAGCTTCAGAATAAACATTATGACGGAGAGGATAACGAACATAAAGGGCAGTTCTATCTATATCCCCACGATTACCCGAACAGGTGGGTTGCCCAGCAGTACTTGCCGGATGAGCTGAAAGATGTTCAATATTATAAATATGGGCAGAATAAAACCGAGCAGGCGTTCCGCGAATATTGGAAAAATATTAAAGGGAATAATACTTGATAATTTGCGAAAGCTGCCTTGTAACTCGCTGCCCTGCGTGATATGATATAGACAAAGGATTGGGGGCTTACAGAATGAAAAATGAAATACTGTTCAATTTAACATATGGTATGTACGCGATTGGCGTAAAAGATAAAGATAAAGATAAAGCCTCTGCCTGTATTGTAAACACCGTAGTTCAGGTATGCAATACACCCAATATGATTGCAGTTAGTATGAGCCACAATAATTACAGCCATGAGTGCATTAAAGAGAGCGGGATTTTTACGGTATCTGTTTTATCTGAGGATACTTCAGGCGCTGTGATTGGCGCTCTTGGCTTTAACTCCGGCCGTGATGCTGATAAACTCGGCAACATTCGCCATAAGATATTGGCCGAAGGTGTGCCGGTTATTAAGGAAAACATTTGCTGCTGGTTTTTATGCCGTGTGGTCAGCAGTGTGGAAACGCCGACTCATACGATCTTTGTTGCTGAGGTGGTTGCCGGAAGCGACGAATCAAAAGGGAAACCCATGACATATGATTACTATCATATGGTGATTAAAGGGAAGGCTCCGAAAAATGCACCGACTTATCAGGGAAATCAACCGGTTAACGACCGAAATGATGGCGAGAGCTGGATCTGTACCGTTTGCGGTTACGTTTATAATGATCCTGATGTTTCTTTTGAGGCACTTCCAGATGACTGGGTTTGCCCAATCTGCGGAATGTCAAAATCTGCATTTAAAAGGCAGTAACATTCAGCTAGGACTAAAAGCTTATCCGTGTAAAATCGGGTAAGCTTTTTTGAATAATTACCTAATTATTACCCTGTAATTTTGAGTTAGGGATTGCGCTTTTCGTTAAATTGTGGTATTATAGTCAAGCGCTTTGTTAATAACTGCGATTCGGTGTTTATTTGTATTAGGGCCATTAGCTCAGTTGGTTAGAGCAACCGGCTCATAACCGGTCGGTCCAAGGTTCGAGTCCTTGATGGCCCACCAATATTATTATAAAAAAGCCTTAGAATTGATTTTCTAAGGCTCTTTTGCATTGATGCCTGATTATGACCGCTTGAATTTTTTATCATTCGTTGTGCTGTCTACAATAAGAAAGGTTAGGAATTAGAGTTGAGATAGATATCGGCCAACCTCGCGAAATTTGGACGTCCTGCAGTATCTTTCAAATATGCAGATTCATCCGCCCCATCACTTCTGTTTTCATTTAAGGCTTTAATGATCATTTCTTGATTATATACTCCGATTCCGTGCCCGTAATAGAGTTTACCATCAAGGTCAATTACATTTTCTCCCTGCCATTCCGGAGTTAATGGATCGACATCCGGATTCGCAAAATATCTACGATCACCTGGCAAATAATCCATTCTTTTTTTCATAAGCCCGACTTCTTTTAATAGTTTATCGATGTGGTGCCAATTCATAAGTTCAATGTTGGAAAATAATTTATTAAATAGAGTTTCAGGGTAAATATCCAAAAGTGCTTTATAATATACGATCATCATAGCAGTTGCACATTCTGTGGCGTACTTTGAACCATTCGCAAAAATATCACGAATTGCCTCGCTTGCTTTCACGCCGTCTTTTAGGAGAAATCCTCCCTCCTCTGTACGATTCCAGAAATCTGGATTGCACTTGCTTTTTCGGAAAGTGGCAAACCCAATGTCACTTTTATTCAGTTCGTACGATGAATCAATGATCTCTTTACGCATCTTAATTTCAAATTTAAACTGCTCAATAGAGTCATAATTGTATCTCTCAGTGCTTTTGGCGATCTGATCAATAATTTCTCGTTCAATTGCACCAGGCGCGTAATCTGTGAGTAGATCCTCAGGTTTAACCGCATTACCGGAGATTTCAATCATACGAGTTCCCTCCGGCCATATTGGGCGATATGAATCTGTTTTTCAACAGGATAATGGATCCAGTTATTCCAATCGCAATTATTTCTTTTGTGTAAGGTTTGAGAATAATTTGCAAGTGTTATTTTTTCTTCTTGCTTCATTTGATTAAAATTATTTAAGTAGACAACCTCTTCTTCTGTAAAAGAATCTACCGGTTTGCTGCTTCGGGGAGAAGTGTTTTTGCAAAGGTATTTTGCCTCCAAGTTCAAATTGCATGGAACAGGGTTATTAGAAAACTGTAAGCTTTCTCCTGTAAAATAAAGATAAGAAGCATTCTCCTTCAGCCAGGAGAGATATTTCTGATACTCCTGCTGCCTGTTTAGTCCCATAATTAATCGTTCATCCTGCGGTAAATTTAAAAGTTTACGTGCAAGTTGAATATCCTTAGAGAGAGGTGAGCGAAGATACTTTGCAATAAACCTCAGAGCATATACATCCCGCGTTTGGAAAAAGGCCCAAATCAAATCATGATAGTAAGTTCCCTTTCTATTGCGCTGAAAAACCAGATCTGCAATAACAGGAAGTACACTCCATTCATGATGCGTTTTTATTAATACGGACGCCGCAATATCCAATATTTGATCAAACTCGTTGCATAAGCCATCATCGGCCGCACCGGTATTGAGCATCCAAAGTAGAGTCTGATGAACAGGCTCGCTGCTCAAAGGGATTGTGATATCGGATGCGTCTGATATATTCTTTTCATCAGATATTTTTTTACAGAAATCCAGAGCAATTCGATTGCGCTCAGAAAGTTCTTCATTAATATGAAATTCTTTAATCTCCGACTGTAAGGTAAACAGAGAGGCAAAATAAAGCCTACGGTCGTTCATAAGTCTAATGACGTCTTCTCTGTGTTCTTTTCCAAACTCGCTAAAATAATTTTTACATTCATCGATTCCGCTCTTACGCCTGATGTGATCCAAATAATTCGGCGTACCAGCATATCCTGAATTCATTGTGTCTCAGCCTCCTTCAATATGTTGTAAACTCTAGAGAGTCTTCACACCATAATATCTTGAAAAGGCTAATTTGTTTCGGTATTATAAGCTGACGCCACTGTGTTCTTTGTAAAAGCTAAAAATTATAGCTTCCAATGAAAGTACGGATTACCGTCCGACCGTCAATTAACAGGCAGTTCTGCACTATTGCAGATTGATTTTTCTTATTTTTGACTACTAGTACATTGTAACAACTAATTCTACTATTCCTACCGGCTTGTTTTTTCACATGGCCGCATTGTCGTCAATGATATCTTTGAGATTCTTTATGAGATATATCAAAAACTTTAGCGATAGCTTAATCCATATCCAATTGTACTCATCTGTGAGTCACAAGACTAAGAGAATCCACCGGGCTGTTTTCGTTACGTTCTGTTCGAGTTCACTTTACTATATATTACAACAACAAAAAAAGGCATCTATACAGATGCCTTAATCTTGG
>WSSedL1CaDRAFT_10001674_pt1 | contig 12406 bp, 10 predicted proteins | sample WetSurSL1Cattail_FD_9464 | JGI IMG/M metagenome (IMG submission 9464)
ACAAATGCCCCTCAGATAACAGATACCGTTTCTATCACACCTACCCAAGCAACTACAGATATTTTGGAGAACAGTGAGGAACCAAGCGGCGCAGTGCCAAGCCCTACGGTTACACCTTCCAGCGTCACCCTTTTGGCTGTCGGTGATAACCTAATTCACGAACAGGTTGTAGCAAGTGGATTGCAGCCGGATGGCACGTATAACTTCGACCATCTTTATTCGCGTATCAAGGATGTAATTTCTGCCGCAGATCTGTCCGTGATTAATCAGGAAACGATACTCGGCGGCTCGGATTTTTCCTATACCGGTTATCCCAATTTTAACTCACCGACTGAAATAGGCGATGCTATCATAACTGCCGGCTTTGATGTGGTACTCCAGGCTACGAATCATACCATGGACATGAAATATCAAGGTGTCAAAAACACCCTGGACTTTTGGGCACAGCATCCGGATATTCTTACCCTTGGAATTAATGAAACAGAGGCGCAGAGTAAACGGATACCGATAATCCAGAAGAATGGTATTAAAATCGCGATGCTCAATTATACCTATGGTTTAAATGGGCACACTCTTCCCGACGACAAACCATACCTAGTTAATATGCTGGATAAGAAGAAGATGTACGAGGATATCAAAGCGGCAGAGGAACAGGCAGATTTTACGATTGTATTTCCTCATTGGGGATCGGAATATTCATATGAAACGGATGATATGCAGAAGGATCTGACTGACTTTTTTTATGAAAATGGAGTTGATCTGGTGATTGGTTCACATCCGCATGTTCTTGAGCCGGTGGAATGGATTCAGACCAATGAAGACCACAGGATGCTTGTGTACTATTCTTTAGGCAATTTCCTTTCCTATCAAAAGGAAGCTGTTCGGATGCTTGGCGCAATGGCAACTGTTACAATCACTAAGGATTCCGACGGGACTTATATCAGTGATGCAGGAATAATACCTATCGTTACCCATTTTGAAATCGGTCCCTCTGATTATAATTACGGTATCTATGAGCTTAAGGATTATAGTGAAGAGCTAGCCGCAGGTCACGGTGTTAGTAAAATAGCACATAACGGCCCCTTAACTTATGACGAACTATGCAGTCTGGCAAAACAGGTTCTTGGCTCCTGGTATCAGCCTTAAAATCAAATAAGGTTGACCAAAAAGGTACATCCCCACCGACGTACGTTTTGGTCAACCTTATTCTATAATTTCTACCCTCTGCTTCCCCAGCTCTTCCTCTGGATAATACCTTCTCGAGTACTAACCTCTATTAGAGTATCAAATTTTAGTTAATATGTCAATAGTCTTTGCATCTTTTTGATTAATATATGTAATTATGCATAAATAATTTGTACAGCGGTTTTCCTACAATACCCAAATACTTTTATTTATAATTCGCATTGAGCACGCATGATCTTGTATGACTATTTCCAGACTTGCGAAATATTGATAAATCCTTTATTCTTATTCATAGAAAACACATAACAGAAAGTGGATGATGTCATTTTGGATAAACAACTTTTTAATATGGTCTGCGATGAAGTAATCGGCCAGAGAATGGGTATGAACGGTATCGGGACCTTAGGTGAAAAAACCGTTCACAGTGTATTAAAGAGCTATTTGTCTCCTGATCATATCAACCATGAAATCAAGGTCGGGGGATTTGTGGCTGACATCTGTACCGGAAGCGAAATCATCGAGATTCAGACCCGGAATTTTGACAAGCTGCGTAGGAAGCTAACCACCTTTCTTGCTTTTGCGCCGGTAACCATCGTGTATCCTATCCCCAACGTAAAGTGGATTCGGTGGGTTAATCCACAAACCGGGGAGGTTAGTCCACCAAGGAAATCCCCTAAGCTTGGAACGCCTTATTCGATATTTCCTGAACTATATAAGATTATGAGTTTCCTAGATAATCCGAATCTGAGTTTGAAGATCATCATGATGGATCTGGAGGAATATCGTTATCTGGACGGCTGGAGTGAAGATAAGAAAAAGGGCTGTACAAGGTGTGACCGGATTCCTACAAGCCTAATGGACGAAATCGAAATCTCCGGTCCGTCGCAGTATCAGCTTCTTATCCCTGCTTCACTGGGCAACAATTTTACCTCTAAGGATTACCGAAAAGCCTCCGGCCTTCCTATGCATCATGCTCAAATAGCCCTTCATGTACTACATCATGTCGGTGCTGTTGACCGAATCGGGAAAAAGGGCAATTCCTATATCTATATGAGAATAGTCTCGTAAAAACCATACGAGCCCTTAGGAATATAAAATGAATTCCATTGGAAATTCATTTTTATATTCTGCTTATTTAATATAGATTTGAAAGCCGCCGAAGGCGGCTCATGGGAGTTAGTGGAAATGATCCCTTTCATTTTTGCATTTATCCCAAAATATTACATCAATAATTTGGGTATATTGGTTATATCTGATATGGTGAATTTATGATATACTTAGTTTAGCTATCGAAAGTCAGATTATTACTATATTACCTGATAAAACGACAAAAGGAGGTTACAGGAAGGCATACGTCCTTTCTAAGACAATTATGAGTGATTTTGTGAATGCTACGGATGAAAATGAAGTAACAGAAAACGACCGGGTAATCCCCCAAGGGGTACCAATCGATACGGATATTTTAGTGGAGGAGGACGCTGTACCTGTACCTGAGATTATTCCTTCTATGGATGAATTTAAGGAAGAGCTGGCAAGCTCCTTTAAGAAAATTAAAGAAGGAGACATCTTAACCGGTACCGTAATTGGTATCTCAGAGATAGAGGTCATCCTTGATCTTGGTTATTATACGGAGGGCATCATAAAACTGGAGGAACTCAGTAATGATCCTCGTTTTTCAATTAAAGCAGATGTAACTCTAGGTGAAACCTTGTCAGCAACCGTGCTGAATGAAGATGACGGACAGGGTCATATATTGCTGTCCAGAAAGCGTGCCGATGATATCCTTGCCTGGGAACACCTTACCGAAGACATGAATTCAAAGAAAGTATTCACCGTGAAGATATCCCAAACCGTGAACGGCGGCGTTATAACCTTTTTGCACGGTGTTCGTGCATTTATCCCTGCTTCCCAGTTGTCTCTTACCTATGTTGAAGACCTTAATTCTTATGTCGGCAAGGAACTTGACGTTATTATTATAACAGCCTCCGCTGCTGATATGAAGCTCGTGCTGTCCGGCAAGGAAGTGGAGCGTGATCGAGAAAATAAAAATAAGACCGGTAAACTTTCACGCCTCCAAGTAGGTATTGTGACGACAGGATGTGTAGAAAAGATTTTTCCTTATGGTGCTTTTGTAACGATTGGGGATGGTCTGTCCGGACTCGTTCACATCTCACAAATCTGTGATAAACGAATAAAATCACCAAGTGAAGTTATAAAAGAGGGTGAAACCGTTACTGTCAAAATCATTGATATAAAGGATGGAAAAATAAGCCTTAGTATTAAGGCTGTTGAAGAAAAAGAACCTGTAACCGGAAATGCTAATGAAGCTCCCTCAACCTACTCCTCGGGAGAAGAAGCGACCACCGGACTAGCTGCCCTCTTAAAGAATATCAAGCTCAAATAATATTTACCTATCGTTACTTTTACAAAAAATCAGGCGCTGAAAATCCATCCCCATTGATGTGATTTTCAGCGCCTTTTACAATTTGCCTAATTACAGCTGATTGCCTAAAACGGTAGCAGCTCCATAATATATAAGATCATAAAAGCCAAGCCTGCCAGACTTACCAGATTGAATACAAATAAGAACCAAAGCAGTGCATTACTTTTTCTGACTTTTCTGTTCAAAATGCCCATATCCTTTTCCAGTTCTTCGTGGTGCTGCTGATTTTGCACGAATTCCTGTTTTTGCAGCTCCTGCATATACTCCGACAAACGGTTTACTACATTCTGATCCAGTCCGTCCATCTTATAATTTGTATCAAGTACTGTGGTAATCAGATGTTCCAGATTCGCAAGTGTCTTGTTCATCTGCTCTGTCTTTAATTCCTCCAAAAGCTCAATCGATCGGTCACCCTTATCCTTTAAGTAGGATATATCAAGCGCTGTTTGTACAATCGAAAGCTGGTTGTCCAAGGATCGTTTCTCATAGCTGTCAAGTTTCCCCGAATATGCCAAAATACAGTCCTTATAATTTTCCAGTGCTTCCCGGTATTCTGCCAGCTTCTGTTCGTATTGTCCGGAAGTGTGGGCTGATTCTTCTCTTTTTCTCGCTGCAGAATCTCTCGTCACGGTTAATCCGAATGGTAAATTTGCCATTTTATCCTCCTGTTAATTATGATCGAAATCCAAATCGTAACCGTTTACGGCCTATTCTTGACGTATCCTCTGCAGGCGCGGCTTCAGCTTCTACGGTGGGTTGTTCCTCAACTATGGTCCCAAAGGTTTCTGCCACAACAGCGCTATAGGTACTAGCAACCTCTTCATGGTATTCACCGATACGATCTTTGCTAAAAACCTTAATTTCTTCATTCAGTGTCAACATCTTCTGATCTAAATAGGCTACTATGTCAGCGCATTCCCTCAGCTCTTTACTGATATGTTCCGGAGCATTTCCTTCAAACTTATAATAAATCTTATGCTCAAGGCTGGCCCAGAAATCCATTGCAATCGTTCGAATCTGAATCTCAACCTTTGTTTCCACTGTTTTATCCGAGAGAAAAACCGGTATGGTGACTATCATGTGGTAACTGGTGTAGCCGTTATCCTTCGGACACATAATATAATCCTTCACCTTTAGAACCTTGATATCGCTTTGATTTGTTATTAGGCTTGCTATACGGTAAATATCAGACGTAAAAGAACAAATAATCCTAATACCTGCCACATCATTTACATATTCAACAATATTTTCAACTGTTAGGTCCCTATTATTATGTCTAAGTTTCTTCACAATACTCTGGGGTGTTTTAATTCGGGATGTAATATGTTCAATCGGATTATATTGATGAGCCAATTTAAATTCATTATTCAGTATTTCCAGCTTTGTATTAATTTCCCTTAGTGCTGCATCGTATAAAAGTAGAGCACTACTCCAATCCTCTGTTTCATTATAAAACATGGGTAAATCCATTTCATCACTACCTTATCTTTGTATTATATGCCTCAAAATCGAACCAATTATGTTCATATTTTGTTCATTGTTCCTATTATATCATAGAAATGTGAACAATTCTTTAAGATTCTCATTATTAATCAAAAATTAAGATTTACACATTATAATCTCATTTTAAAGGTTATGAATCCTATTACGGTTTCTTGTTACAGTTCAGTCTTCAAATAGATGTAACCGGACTAGGCAGAACTTTTACTGCCTCTTAACAATATTTTCAAATTTCTGTTGACAATCAATGTAATTTATGGATATAATATTGGCAGACTATTACAGAAAAGGAGGTAAGCATATGAAATTAAGATTCGCGGTCCATACCACAAGCTTTACTAAGAGCAATTTATATGATATTACCTCATGGAGTAGTAAATATTAGAATTTGTATCTTACCTTTCCTATATACAGACGGAAATGGTGTCTATTACAATTTCATATTACAACTATTGTGCCGTGGTGTATCATACCACGGCTTATTTTTGCCTTTAAACAGCCGCTACTCACGCCGCCAGTGCAGTAACACACGGCTTAAATGCAAAATCCATGGGGAAAATTCGTGCTTTGTAACTAAAATCAATACTACATCATGTGCATTTAGGGGAATGTAAGAACGGAGGAACATGAATAAAGTAACAAAATATATAATAAAATATTGGTTCGCTTATGTACTTGGAATACTATTTACTGTAGCCAGTGTAGCTCTCGACATGCTGTCTCCACAGGTAACAAAGCGGATTATCGATAACGTCATAATAGGAGGAGATTTGGACCTGCTTCCGACCCTGCTAATAATCGTTTTCATCATAGGCTTCGGAAGATGTATCTTTCAGTACTTTAAGGAATTCGCCTTTGATATTGTTAGCTCAAGAATATCCTTAAATATAAGAAGAGATTTGTTCAAGCATATTCAGAGTCTATCCTTAAACTTTTTTGACAAGAATAATACCGGCGAGTTGATGTCCCGTGTCAAGGATGATGTGGACCGGATTTGGGAGGGTCTCGGCTTTGTTGGCATGCTGATTATTGAAATAACTATCCATACTACTTTGGTTTTGTTCTGTATGTATCAATTATGCCCCACTCTTGCCGTCATTCCAACCATCTTAGTTCCGTTAATGGGTGCCCTCGCCATCTTTATGGAAAAGAAACTTGGCAAGGTATATGAATCCATCAGTGAAGAAAATGCCAGGCTGAATACGGTTGCCCAGGAGAACTTAGCTGGTGTGCGTACCGTAAAAGCGTTTGCGAGAGAAACTCACGAAATCAAGAAGTTTTTATCCCATAACCAGAAGTATTATGATTTGAACATGAAGCAATCCAAGGTATTTATTAAGTATTATCCCTATTTTCAATTCGTTACCAAGGTGCTTCCGTTAGTAGTTATCATACTTGGAGGATATCAAGTGATTCACGATAAGATGACACTTGGTACACTTGGCGCTTTTGTAGAATATTCGATGAATATCGTATGGCCTATGGAAATGCTTGGGTGGCTGTCAAATATGTGCGCCTCTTGCATTGCTTCCACCAAAAGAATCGGAAAAATCTACGCTGAGGAGCCTATGATTACTGAAAACAACCAACCGATTATCCTTAATTCAATCGAAGGAAATATTTGCTTTGACCATGTTTCCTTTTCCATCGATAATAAGTCCATCCTTTCCGATATCAGCTTTGATTTGTCTGCCGGTAAAACGATTGGTATTATGGGCGCCACCGGTACGGGTAAAAGCTCTATTATCAATTTGCTTCAACGTTTCTATGATGTTACAGAGGGTAATATTTATCTTGATAATATCGCTATAAAAGATCTCGCCTTAAAGCAGCTTCGTGGTTGCATTTCGCTGGTTATGCAGGATGTATTTCTATTTTCAGATACCATTACGGAGAATGTAATAATGGGCAAGAGATCTTATGTGAATCAACAGGAAGTCGAAGATGCTTCTTCCAAAGCTCAGGCCTCTGAGTTCATAGAAAAATTGGAGGAGCAGTACGAAACAATTGTGGGAGAGCGTGGTGTTGGTTTATCGGGAGGACAAAAGCAACGAATCAGCATTGCAAGGGCCCTTGCCAAAAAGACCCCGATTTTGGTGCTGGATGATTCCACCTCCGCACTTGATATGGAGACCGAGCATCTGATCCAGAGTGAACTTACTCAGACCGCATCCTCCAAAATTATTATTGCTCACCGCATCAGTGCTGTTCGTAATGCGGATGAAATCCTCATCCTCGAGAATGGTAAAATAGTGGAGCGCGGGACTCATGAGACCCTGCTTCAGGCTGAGGGTTATTACTACAAGACTTATATGGCACAATACGGTGATTATCTGAATGATATTGATATAACCGCTTCCGTGTTCTGCCAGAGGGGGGGTGCCGTATGTCAGTAAATGCTGTTAAAGACGATGAATATTTAAAGAAATCAAACAAAAAAATTATTTTATTGCGGTTATTTCGTTATATGCTATCTTACAAAGGGCCGATTATGATTGTTTTGATTATCATGGTCCTGACTGTTGGAATTTCAATTGTAAATCCATTGATTATGCAAAGGGCCATTGACGTAAATATTGCTGATAAGGATTTTAAAGGGCTTGTATTCCTCGGCATATTTGCACTCGCCCTAAATATTTCCTTTATATTCCTGGTGAAGCTTCGTATGTATCTTATGGCACAGATTTCGAACAAGATTTTACTTACCATAAGACAGGAACTTTTCACACATATTCAGAAGCTGAGCTTCAGCTTTTTCGACAGCCGCCCCACCGGTAAAATCCTCGCAAGAATTATCGGAGATGTCAATTCTCTGAAGGATGTACTATCCAACAGCGTGACCACCCTGATACCGGACTTCGTCACAATCTGTGCTGTAGTGACAATTATGTTGGTTATCAACTGGAAGTTGGCACTGGCCTCTCTGATTTCATTACCCTTTATGATGTTTGGTCTTTGGTTTATTCAGACTCACTCTCATCTGAGGTGGCAGACGCACCGTAAAAAGAGCTCCAATCTAAATGCATTTATTCATGAGGATCTCTCCGGCATGAGAGTTATACAGAGCCTTACCGCGGAGAATGAGAAAGAGGAAACCTTCGATACCTTACTTAAGGAGCATCGCGATTCCTTCATACGTGCCATCATACTTAATGATGCCTTTGGTTCTGTAATTGATATCAGCTGGAGTGTTGGCTCCATTGCCATGTATTTCACCGCAGTCACCGTATTAAAAATCAATGCCGGCAGTATCGGAACTCTGATGGCTTTTGCCATGTACATCAATATGTTCTGGAATCCGATTATGAACCTGAGTAACTTTTATAATCAGCTGATCACTAATATAACCGGTGCTGATCGTATTTTTGATATTCTCGATACAAAGCCGGAATTATCAGACGGCAAAGAAGTCACTGAACTTCCTTCTATACGAGGGGAAGTATGCTTTGACCATGTTTCCTTTGCTTATGATGAAGATACCACGGTATTAAATAATGTGAGTTTTTGCATCAAACCGGGTGAAACTATCGCACTTGTCGGCCCGACCGGTGCCGGTAAAACCACAATTGTTAACTTGATCAGCCGCTTTTATGATGTACAGCAGGGGAATATACTTATCGACGGACATAGTATTAAAGATGTTTCCATCGAAAGTCTTCGTAAACAGATGGGGATAATGACTCAGGATAACTTCCTGTTCTCCGGAACGATAGCGGATAATATTCGTTACGGCAGGCTGAATGCGACCGATGCTGAAATTGTTGCTGCTGCCACGGCAGTAAACGCACACGATTTTATCATGAAACTGGAGAAGGGGTATGAAACAGAGCTGAAAGAAAGGGGCGCCGGTTTATCCATCGGGCAACGCCAGCTCCTTGCCTTTGCTAGAACTATGGTATCAATGCCTAAGATTTTAATTCTCGATGAGGCCACATCCAGTATCGATACACATACCGAACTTTTGGTTCAACAGGGCATTGAAGCCCTGCTAAAGGGCCGAACCTCCTTTGTAATCGCACATCGCTTATCAACCATCCGTAAAGCAGATCGCATCTTTGTCATCGATGAAGGTAAGATTATGGAAGAAGGAAATTCAGAAGAATTGCTTGCCCGGAAGGGCGCCTATTACAACCTGTATATGGCTCAATTTAGGAATTTGATTGCTTAGTACTAAATATTTCATAAGAAAAGCCGGAAAGCTGATGAAAATCAGTTCTTTCCGGCTTTTTGTAAAATTTATTTACAACAACTTGATCACATACTTACTGTCAATTTGCAAAATTGTTCCTTATTTCGCATTATCTTCTGAATTGCTCTCAGTAACAATACTCTCATCAACACTGTCTTCTGCCTCATCCTGTGGTATTTCAGGTATCACTTCATCACAGGTATCGTTTTCTTTCTCATATACCTCATCAAATGTTTTATTCTCTTCAACCTTCGCTACTGTTGATTTAAAGAATAAAGTCATAAGTGAATATCCCAGTAAAATCTGAAAAATTGTAATAAAATAACCACTGGTTCCAAAGAGTTTAAGCATCGGTGCAATAAATATATCACTCACTTTCTGGTTCGGTATTAAAGCAATGAAATAAAGAGCAGAGACATATAACGAGGGAATAATGATAAGAATCAGTTTCGGTAAATTCAGTTTCCATTTGCCTATTCTTGCACGCTCATTGATAAATGCTTCTAATCCAAAGATTACACCAAAGACGATCGGATATAGAACAACAAGGGAATACAAAAAGTAATTAACCTTACTCGCAGAGTTGTTTTGAAATAATGTCTCCAACGGCCCCTTTACCCATATAAATAGTACAACCAACAAAAAATAAACAAAATACTTTAACCATGACAGTGCCTTCATTTTCTCTCCGTTTCCGCCGCATTGCGGCTCCCCAGTATATTAAATTTTTAAAACAATGAGTTCTGCCAAAGGCAAACTCTTACGTCCGGAACATTCAGTCCATACGCAATAATGGCTAACAAAACCGTAACTATTACCTGCCTGTTTTGTTAGCTATAACTCATCATCTTCCTGTTTCGGATACTGTTTACGTAACTGTCTGTTAAGAGAATTAGCAATTTTTTCCTCATTGCGGAAGTTGACTATCATTATAATAACATAAACAACGGCAACTAACAACAGCATTACCAAAATTTCCGGCATTAATCCGGGTGCCAGCCATTTGCACAAAAAGGCATTACTGTATACGATTGCATTAATGTAGATGTAATGACAAAACGTACGAATTATCATCTGTTTTTTACTAGGGACTTTCTTATAAGAAAATATTAGATTACCCAGTGCACATACGAAGGACATAGCGGCAATTTGCCATAATAAAGTAATACTAACCTCCAGCTTTGGAGCAAAAATCGTAAGAAACAATGCACAGCTTAATGAAGATCCTGTCATGATATAAGCAAACGTATTTATCATTTTTTTTATTGTATCCATCTTAATATTGCCTCCTATAATCCAAGCTTTTTCTTTAACTCTGGCACATACTGTCTCGAGATGACTACCTTCTCGCCGTTAAAGAGCAACGCTTCAAAACGCCCGGAGTAAGCCGGGCTGATACTTTTTATCTTGGTAACATTGAGTATGATTGACTTTGAAGCCCGAAATAAGTTGGTGTTTTTATAGTCTTCTTCGATCTCATATAATTTTAGTTTCGTTTCATACATGTTCTGTTTGCAATAAAGAAAAACCTTATTATCAACACCTTCAAAATAATACACATTAGCGGGATCAATCATCGTAATGTTGCCGTTCTTACTTCCGGCTATCTTTTTCTGTCCCATTTTCAGTTCAGATATTATTTTAAGCATCTGATCATCAATTTCCCTGCAGCGTATAATAATCTGGTCCTCTTCGCCCGGGCTTGCTTCCTCAATAATTATTTTCACTCTTATCTCCTATCTGCTCATTACATTTCTACGTTTTTGCAGAATTACCGATATTCCTATGAAAACCATACCACTGATTACCAAAAATGCCATCTTAATTCCTCCTCCAATGACATCGTCCTGATAAGTAATTGTAATCCCCATGTATTTTTTATAATCAACCATTATTTGCTCCGGGCAGTTGTTGAAAGTTTTCACAAGAATATCCTGTGTAAATATCTCCCGCAGGAAAGAGGAGCCATGAACCAACGGAAAACATTTGATGACCGTCTGTACCTTTGTGGGAAGCATACCTATCGGCATATAAATACCGGCGAAAAAGCCTACCAGTGTCCCAATGACCGTGCCAATTCCGGATAACGCTCCCTGACTATGTACAAAATTCAAGATTAAAAACACCATACTGGAGGAGGTAAATACATTCAATAGGATAAAGAAAAGAATTTTACCCATCTGCTCCAGAGATAGAAGCGCTACTCCATTAAAGAAAAAATATACTTCGCCGATCACTACTGTAAGACTGCATATAATGACACCCATAATAATAGCCGCAAAGATATAGCCAAGGACAAATGTGATGCGACTCACCGGAGACACATAGAAGCTGGAAAGGCGTTTCTGAGTTTCATCCTCAACCATAATGCCTATCATGGACAGTGTAATAGTAACCGAATTAACTACTACGATTCCGGCAAGGGTCCAAAGCATAACCAATTGCTGTGCATTACTTCTGTCAGCGACCGTATCCCGTGTCCCTCCGAATTGATTTAATAAATCAACAACACCATCCACATTCATTTTTCCTAAGAATACCACCATTAATCCGAGGATAATAAGTGTGGCGAGCAAGGAAAAGAATACACTTGATTTATCCCTTGCATAAACTAAAATATTTCTTTTTATTAATCTTAATAATAACATAGTAACCTCCTGAATTTGTACTTTATTATGAAATCCTTTTATTGAACTCAAGCATCTGTTTTGTGAATTCACTCCAAACTAATTTTATTAATCCTTATCCACTATCGTATCAATATATTTTATAAGTCTCTCCCGGTAATATTTAAGAACACATCATCCATTGTACCCTGTATAACCTCGAAGGATTTCAAGCTTTCTTTCATGCTCTCCAAAATCCTAAGTGCATACATAGTATCAGGTATGGTGACTTGAATGTGATTACTTTTCATTTCATACATAAGGGCTTCCTCGTCTAGCTTTCTCAATATGATTTCCTCATTCTCCGGTACCAGCTTTAACATATCATGAGCGTATTTTCCTTTTAGCTCCTGCGGTGTTCCGTCAGCCACGACCTTACCGGCTTCCATAATTGAAACATACTGGGCCTTTGAAGCCTCCTCC
>WSSedL1CaDRAFT_10001675_pt1 | contig 12404 bp, 13 predicted proteins | sample WetSurSL1Cattail_FD_9464 | JGI IMG/M metagenome (IMG submission 9464)
AATTGCTTTTGCCCTGCCGAGAAGGTGCAACCTCTTTCCTTGACCTCCTCGCTGTAACTCTTGGGCAACGACTGGATAAACCCATCTGCCTTTACATATTGAGCTGCATATTCAATATCCTGGTCCGAGATTTCTTTATTATTCAGTCGAATATTCGACCTGATATCGCCTGCAAATAGGAAAACCTCCTGCAACACCACCGATATTTGCCTTCTGAGCTCTTTCAGGTTGTATTCTCTGATATCGGTGCCATCAATTAATATCTGCCCCTTTTGTATATCATAGAAACGTGCCATCAGGCTGATTATAGTAGATTTGCCCGAACCCGTGGCGCCTACGAACGCGGCGACCTCACCCGGCATAATTTTGAAACTGACATCCTTCAACACCCAATCCTCGTCATTATATGCAAACCAGACATGAATGAATTCAATCTCACCCTTCAGCTTGCCCGTCTGGATTCCATTATCCATATCCTCCTGGACATTCACGGTATCAAGTATTTCAAAAACCCTCTCTGATGATATGATTGCAGATTGGATGGTTGTATATTTTTCAGACAGATCACTGATTGGATCAAAAAACTGTTTTATATAAGTTATAAACGCAAACAGCACACCGATTTCAAGATTCCCGTGTAAAAGTCTGCCCATGCAGAACAGGATGACAGCCGCAATCGTTGCATTATTTATGATGTCAACGAGAGGCCTGCTAAAACTGTTCAATATGACCTCCCTGAGGCTGCATTTGAAGAATTCTCCGTCCAGATCCGTCAGTTCCTTATATTTCTCTTTTTCACGGTGAAAAACCTGTACCAGCTTCATTCCCGAAATGTTTTCAGCCAGAAACCCGTTTATCTTCGCCAGCATTCCCTTCATCCTGATGAAGTTCTTACGGGCTGCCATCCGGTAAATGATCATGATGCCTGCAATGACTGGTATGCAGCTAATACTCGCCAGTGCCATTTCAGTATCCAGTGCGAACATGACGACTATGATACCGATGATCATGATGATATTCTTGAAGATATCCACCATAACGCCCGAAAACAAGTCATTCAATGCCTCAACGTCGTTTGTGACCCTTGTTAATATCCTGCCCGAAGAGTTTTTGTCAAAAAAGGTCATCGACATATTCTGGATATGCTCAAACAGGCTGTTTCGTATGTTATACATAATCTTCTGCCCCACATAGGTCAGCAGATAAGTCTGCAGGTAACCGCAGCCCACACTAAGCAGAACTGCAAGAAGATATAATACTCCCATAAGGAACATGACCTTGAAGTTATAATCGTCCTTCACAATATAACCGTCGATTACCTGCTTGATAATGTAGGGCTTTGCCAACACCGCTCCGTTGACAAGAACCGCCAGGAAAAGGCTCAGCAGGACAATCAGCATATAAGGCTTGAAATAAGACAGTAGCCTGAAGAATTGAAATTTCTTCTTTTCTATCGTAAATTCGTCACGTGTAACACTGCTGCTCATTTTGCCATTCACCCCGTCGCTCATATAGCCACCTCCTCTGAAGCAGGTACATTCTGTGCCTTATACAATTCATAATAAAGTCCCTTCAATCCCATCAACTGCTCATGCGATCCTCTTTCCACAATTCTTCCGCCGCTCATGAACAATATTTCGTCAGCCTGCATGATCGTCGATATTCGATGTGATATGATAATGCCAGTCCGGTCATCCAACAGCTTTCTAATATTCCCCAGAATTTCCACCTCGGTTTTCGTGTCTACTGCAGACAGACTGTCATCCAGAATCAGTATTGAAGGGTTTTTGATGATCGCTCTTGCAATGGATATCCTCTGCTTCTGCCCGCCGGAGAGAGTCGTGCCGCGTTCACCGATAACCGTATCAAAGCCTTCAGGGAAAGAGGCAATGTTGTCGTATACTCCTGAAAGTCTGGCTGCTTCCTCAATTTCATCCTCCGTATAAATGCTTTTGAAAAACTCAATATTCTGTCTGATGGTAGTGGAAAAAAGGAAATTGTCCTGTGGGACGTAGCCAATACATTCCCGTAGAATATCCACAGGTATGTCGTTAATATCCGTTCCGTCAATGTAAATCTGCCCGTTATCAATGTCGTAAAGCCTGAGCAGAAGATTGATCAGCGTAGTTTTACCGCTTCCCGTTTTTCCGATTATTCCAAGGGTTCTGCCCTGCTCCAGAGTAAGGTTGATGTTTTTTAATGCCCTCCTCTTTGCTCCTGGATATGTAAAGTTCAGATTCTTTATTTCAAGTCTGCCTTTTATATCACATACACTACAGTCCTCCGATGTGAGTCCTGAAGCCGGAGGACTGTCAAAAATGGTCGCAAGCCGCCTGTAGGAAGCAAGACCTCTTTGCCAGACATCGATGATACGGCTGATATTTGTAACAGGCCCCATGATAGCAAGCATGTATGTGTTGAATGCAACATAATCTCCAAGGGTAATCGTACCTTCAATAACAAGCTTACTGCCATACACAATGAACAACAAAAAGCTTACACCAAAGCAAAGCTGCGCGCAGGGACCCAACAGTGCTGAAATCCTTGTCAGGCTCATCTGTGTATCAACTCTGCGCTGGCTGTATTTCAGAAAATTGTCGACCTCCTCCTTTTCCTGCGCAAAGGCCTTGATTACTCGAATGCCAGAGATATTTTCCTGAACCTTTTCCGAAATCGATGCGAATGCTTCCTGAACTTTCCTGAACCTGCCTCTTATGTGTCTGCCTACATTTACCATGATGAATATGGCAATCGGCACAGGTGCAAGCGCCATTATTGTGAGAACCGGGCTTATGGTCTGAACCATAAATATGATGGATATGATAGCCAGAGTGGATCCATCCAGGATTTGAATCGATCCGAATCCAAAGGTCATCCTTACTGCCTGCACGTCGTTTATCGCATAGGCCACAAGGTCTCCTGTCCTGCTGTTGCTGTAGAAGCTGAGGGGAAGGGTCTGCATGTGTTTGAAAAGATGGTCCCTGAGATAGCATTCTATAGATCTGCAGTTTCCTATCAGAAAATATCTCCATAGGAATTTAAGAATGAATACGGCAATTACAATAGCCATCATCAATAATACATTATGGACAATGCTGCTCTGAGTCGAATCTTTGTTGTTCAGATCATCGGTGATAATCCCAAGCAGCTTGGGTATAAGCATGGCTAAAAATGTTGTGCCGAAAAGAATTAGTATACCGGCTATGTAGCTAATTGCATGGTTTTTCATAAAATCGATCAGAATTTGTCTGGCCTTCATCAGTTAACCTCACTTATACGTATAAATATATCGCAAAATAATTCTGGTACACTGTAAACTCTAGAACTTCTATAAAACAGCTTACACTGTCATCCTGAGCGTTAGCGAAGGATCTTAGCCTGACAGGATTCTTCGCTGCGCTCAAAATGACAAACATTTAGATGTTACAATACACAAGTTATTTACGCCCTAAGGATATTCATGATCATTTATAACAATTCCATTTCCAATAAACTAAACATATCCACTGGGCTAAATATATAACTTCGATTTCCACCTCTATATCCTGTAATTGCATATCTGTTAAATGCAAACCTGTGTCAGCTGGAATCCCTGATAACCAGTTCTGAAGGCAGAACAATGGATCTCGGCATTTCATTCCCCTTCATTCTCTCGGACAGCATCTCTGCGGAACGAAAGCCCATATCATATAATGGGAGTTCTACTGCAGACATTGATGGATATACGATACCAAAAAAGTTGGAGGAACCGAGCGTAACAATTTTTAACTGCTCTGGTACTTTCAGCTTCATGCTTAAGGCACATCTCAACGAGATCAGACCAAAGCGCGGCGAACCTGCAAGCAGCGCATCCGGGCGTTTATCTGATGAAAGCAGCTTTTTTATTACAACAGTCATTTCTTCATCGTTAAAAGGGCTGGTTGCAATAAGGCCTTCATCAACTGCAAGCCCAGAGTCGGCCATAGCCTCTTTAAAGGCTTCAAACCTGCCATGTTCTTCATTTAGCGGTGAGGGACCGACATATCCTATCCTTTTCATCCCTCTTGACAGGAAATGCTTGATGACCGCCGGTATATGGCTAAGATGATCTGTACACACCTGGCACATGTCTGTGGAGGATTGAACCGGATCGACCTTTACGAAAGGAATACCGTTTGTTGTGAGATACTCTACCATCTCATCACTTAACGATGCAAATGCAAATATAATCCCGCCAAGTCTGTTTGAATTGTAATACCTTATATAATCGGCTTCTGCAATTTCCTCCGGCTTATTAAACAGCAGCGTGATAGAATAGTCATTCTTTTGCGTTCCGTCCCTGATTCCCTCAAGTGTCTTCATGAAATAAAAGTTTGTAACATTCCGATCGGTTACGACCCCTATGGACATGGGCTTTTTCAGCTTCATTCCCCTGGCGATCTCATCAGGGTGATAATTGAGCTTTTTTACAGCTTCCAGAACCGCAGCCCTTGTTTCAGGCTTGATCCGGACGTTTTTGACATCATTTAGTATATATGAGACAGTAGCCTGGGACACACCAGCTTCACGCGCCACATCCCGGCTTGAAATACTTTTCTTTTCATTCATAATGCTATCCCTATGCTCTTTGTGGCATTTACCTATAAATTTTTGAATCATGAAACATCATTCACTTATACGTATAAACTATTTTAAAGATAGCACTATCGATAATAATTGTCAATGCGCAATTGAAAATAATCAGCCTATCATTATGTCCATTTGGGTTTTCTACAGCTGCAGCAACTACAAAGTATGCGCAGCAAGTGAATAGAAGAATGTGCCTAAACAATGTGAAAAAAACAATTTCAGAATCAAAAAACCAGGAGAACCGTCCCCTTGGTTTCCAGAATCAAAAAACCAGGAGAACCGTCCCCTTGGCTTAAAGACATCTGGCATAAGCTCTGGTCAGGCTGGCTTCAGCGCAGATTTTCAGCGGTGCTGCAATTACTTCAAAATCCTTGATATTCAGCAGATTTTCCAAACCGGTCAGATTTTCCAAAATAAATACTCCTTTGCCAAGAAGGCTTTTGTGGATGGGGAATGGCGGATGATCAGGTGACGGCATATCCATCCCCAATATCCTGATCTCCCTGGATAGCAGGAAGCACGCCATTCTTTCGGTTACAACAGGATGCCCGCTGTAATACCTTTCGCTTCCATAAAATGCATCCATTCCCGTGAAGATCAGGACAATATCTCCCTTTTTTATCCTATTAGCGTATTCCTCAATATAATCTATGTCCTTCCCATCCCTGGCATCAATCAGACAGCCCCTGCCTGCAAAACTGTCCAAAGGGTAATCTGCCATCATGATCGAGCTCTCCAGCAAATGCATCGGACAGTCTATATGCGTGGCCACGTGCAAGCCGGTCGTCAGAGCATATGCATTATAATGGTCTTCCGCAAGCCGCTTGACCTGTACAAGTGAAACGCCTCCATCACCCGGATAGACAGGGATTCCATTATCTATTTTCTGGGATAGATCAATATATTTCATAACTTTAACCTCTCTGCTGTCTGTCTATCTCATACAAAATGATAGACGCAGCACAGGAAACATTGAATGAGGTTATCTTACCGTACATGGGAATCTTGACAAGTGTATCGCATACCTCTTTATAATTGCTGCTCAACCCGCTCGTCTCATTTCCAAGCAGCAGCGCCATTGGCCTTGCAAGTTTGACCTCATCTATGGAATATTCTGCTTTTGCAGTTGAGCCGACTATCTGGAAATTGCCGGATTCCATTTTAATTCTATCAAACCACGGCAGCAATTCCTTATGCGACTCCAGCCTGATGACCGGCAGGGCAAAAAACGTTCCCATACTCGCCCTGATCACTTTCGGATCGAAAATATCGATAGCATGGCCGGTAACAATTATTCCATCAACCTTCAATGCCTCACAGGAACGGATCAATGTGCCCAGATTGCCATGGCTGGACGGTCTGTCAAAAACTACAACAAGCATGTTGGAGCCGATTCTTATACGTGACAGGTCATTCGCCGGCATTGATACAATGGCAAGAATCTCGGAAAATTCCTCATCTTTATCGCTTAGCTTTTCCATAAGCTTTAAAGGGATCTCAAGATGGACATCAGCCCCTGACCTGTCAAGGATATCCGCAGCCCACCGGGATAGCGGCTTTTCTGTCGAATATACCAGCGTGTTGATCTTCCAGTTGTACTCACGAGCATAATTTATTGCCTTTACTCCTTCAACAAAAAATTCGCCATGCCTTATTCTTTTTTCCCGATTCCTTTTAATCACTTCGATATGTTGGAAATCATTATTTTCAGTATAAATTTTCTTTAATACGGGTTTCATCATTTCTCCTTGAAAAGCTCACAATTTTACCTTCCAAAATAGGTTCTTCCACATCAACCTTAGCATAAATCCGACCCTCTTACTAGTATTTTTTACCTGCTGATATTCACGACAGCAGGACTGCAAGGCTGCCTCCAGTACTGCATCTAAAAACAGCAGTGACGTTGAAAACGTCACTGCTGTGAGTTTGAATGATTTATGTATGTCAACCTATGGAAAATTTCTAAAATTCGGGTTCAATCAAACCGTAATTTCCATCCTTGCGTTTATATACAACATTCACTTCATTTGATTCAGCATTTGAAAACATAAAGAACTCATGTCCGAGCAGATTCATCTGCAATATGGCTTCTTCCAAAGGCATGGGCTTGATAGCGAATCTCTTGGTTCTCACTACCATGAATTCCTTTTCTTCCTCCACTGCAGTGTCGGAATTGAAGTTCTCAGCCTGGAATGCAGGAGTATGCAGCCTCTTCTCCAGCCGTGTCTTATATTTCCTGATCTGACCTTCAAGTATATTCTCAGCCTTGTCAATGCTAGTATACATATCATCACTGGAAACCTCAGCGCGTAAGGTAATACCGTTTGAGGGTATTGTCACCTCGAGAATGTGTCTGTTCTTCTGGACATTCATCGTCACATGCGCCTCTGTCTGTGGGCTGAAAAACTTCTCAAGTTTCCCGAGTTTTTTGTTTACCCTTTCCTTTAATCCATCAGAAACCTCCAAATTTTTACCGCTTATTATGAAATTCATAAATCATTGCCCCTTTCCTTTTCGTATTGTAATACAAGTACTATACAGATTACGGACTATGTCTAAAATATTATTACCCAAGTGGTACATTCCTTAACAGTTTTTATTCAAAAGCATATATATGTATTCAACATGTGTTTATTAAATCCTTCCTGCACTGTTAGAATTATAACAACTTTATCTGCAAATTATACCTTCTGATCATCCAAATCTGCCAAAATTCAGTGATTCAAGCTTTATACGGTATTTTGAAAAATATTCACAAAACAAGTGTTTTGTGAATATAAATCCTGTGGATTATGTGGATAAACCTGTGAATAACTACAATAAAGCGCCTTTGAATGTGTATAAGCCTATGGATAACTTTGTTTAAATTCTCCGGTTTTATGTAAACCAAACAGCCTGCGTGCTTACAGATTTCAGCATTACACCATTATACAAGTATAGCCCTGTATAGTTATACACAGGGCTAAAAACTTTCATTAAAAATGGATCAGTCAGAAATCACATTAACGATTGGAAAAGCAATCGCTGCAATATACGGGCTTGTCCAAGCGTGGTTTGAAAGGAACCTTGGTTTCTTTTCCGCACTGCGCGCAAACAGCATCAAACATTTCTCTTTCCCTTTTTGCAGAGCCATCCCTGCTAAACTGGGACTTTCTTGATGATCTGCACTCTTTACATCTTCCGGGTTCATTCTGGAAACCTCTTGTTGAATAAAACTCCTGTTCTCCAGCTGTAAAAACAAATTCCTGCCCACAATCCTTGCACACCAACGTTTTGTCTTCGAACATTTACAGTCCCCTCGTTTCAGAAAGATTAGTAGTTTTCTGCTACCGCAGCAAATATTGCAGCACATCGGCAACAAATGCCTTTATATGCTGAGCATTTACATTATATTACACAAAGTTCAACTAATCAAGTTTTTTTGATAGAATTTTAGGTTTTTGTCATATAATGCCTATAAAACACTTATCTGTAAACTTCACGACATTCCCTCCGGTGCATATTCAATATACTCGAACCGCATTCTCATCCTGGTTCCACAACAACATGAACGTTGCTGCCTGTCTGTTGCACAGGTATTCTATCAGCCTCCGTGCCGTTTATCAGGATACGTTTTACTCCGCAATTCACATGTGCCGGATTCTTCACTTCTATATGATAAACTGCACCTCGGAATACCCTTTTAGCCCTGAAACCATCCCATGCACGAGGTATACACGGATCAACAGTCAGACAGTCGTAATCAGTACATATTCCCAATATGTACTGACTCGATGCGACCATATTCCATGCAGCCGTACCACTAAGCCAGGAGTTTCTGGCGATACCGAACTGCGGATGCTCCTTGCCGAGGATGTTTTGCGGGTAGACATAAGGCTCTACCTCAAAATGTTCAGCATCATTGTTGCGTCTCGCCGGCAATATCTGGCCGTAGTATTCGAAAGCCAGGTCTCCGTTGCCTTCCATGATCTCTGCAATCATCACCCACGGGTTCGTATGGCAAAATATGCCCCCGTTTTCCTTCGCCCCCGGATAATAAGTGGTTATGCCCCCCTTGGAATCCTCGTACTGAGTATAGGCCGGATACATCGCCACTATGCCGTATTTGGTGTTCAAGTATTTATTGACAGAATAAAGGCACTTGCGGGAGCGAGTCTTGTCCGCAACACCACCCAGGACTGCCCAGTACTGCGAGTTGATAAATATCTTTCCAAAGGTATTTTTTTTGGCCCCTATCGGCATGCTCTCATCATCAAACACCCTCGTATACCATTCTCCATCCCAGCAGGACCCGTTTATGGCATTCTTCATCTTCTCCAGCATCCCTGATGTAAACATACCTTCCGGGCCTGTCCATGGGGATGCTGTTGTATCTGTATCTCGTTATCCTTCTGTTTTGTGGGTCCTTGTGAAAGCTGTATCCTCCGCCCGTATTCGATACGATACCGCCGTATTTCCCACTGCCTATATAATTGATCCATGGCGTAGGCGTGTCAGGTCTCGTAATGACATATTCACGGGCTCTGTCGTCAAAATATCCGAATTTCATGGACAATGCCTCCATATATTTGTCAATTTTGGCAAATATACTAAAATTTAATTATATAATATAATTGATAAATGGTGAACATTTCTATATAATATAATTAAATTTCAAAGTTTTACCATTATTATCAATATCAACTATACCCATTTTGGAAGGAGCGATGCATGTGAATACCTATTCCAACATCAGTGGTGAACTAAGGGCATTCTTCAGCACAAACAAATTTTTCAGGATCCTGCTTCCTATTGACATGGTTCTGCTTTTCGCAGGGCTGGTGATTTTAATTCTGGGTAGTATCTTCAGTATCAATTTTGGAGCTATTATCTCTTCATTGGCCTACTGGGCATTCATTCTTGGACTGCTGCTCACCTATGCAAACATGAAGGAACAGTTTCTCTACATCGGATTACTCGGCTATGGAGCAATGTGTGTACTTAGTCTGATCATAACACTTTTCAGGTACGGACATTACTTTTCCTGGGGAAGTCTTTTCAGTGCATTGATTTTTGGCGGACTAGGCTATCTGGTGTTGAAAAGAACTCTCACCGGATCTTCAAATACCAATGTTAACGGATAGGCGGCAATTATAACACATAAAATGAGCCGCATGAGGTTTTTTACACCTGTAGCGGCTCTTTCATTTTGCGAGAAAATTATTAGTCAGAAAATCCATCAGATATAATACATCTCTTCTGCCAAACCATTCTTTTTTCTGTAATCATCCGCCATATCCCCCAAAGTGATGGAATTGACAAGGTTATTAATATCCGCTGTCATCCTGTCCCAGACATGCTGTTTGAGCAATCGGCTGATGCTGCTGTTGTCTGCAGCTTTGATCCCTGTATCCTCATCAACAATTGTAATATCGCCCTCAAGCGCTCTCAATACTCGTTCAATTGTAATATTCTCAGGCAGATCGGCAAGGATATAACCTCCCTGCGCCCCTTTTACACTTCTCACAATACCAGCCTTGCGCAGTGTAGAAAACACCTGTTCAAGATAATTCTCTGAAACATCCTGCCTTTGGGCAATACTATAAAGAGAGATATGTTCATTTTTTGCATATACAGCCATATCCACAAGAGCCCTGACGCCATATCTGCCTTTTGTAGAAAGCTTCATTCCGGCACCTCTTCCAATTTATATATAGTACTCTATTTGATTATCAGCCTGATTGGCTGCCCTGTATTTGTCGACAAGTTCACCCAGCGTAATGGAAGAGGCAGTCGTATCCAGCAATGCCTTAACCTTTTCCCATAGTGTTCTCGAAGCACAACGGGCATATCTGGCACAAGTTCCGCTGTTCCCCTCTATTATGCATGAAACGGGAGCAAGTGGTCCCTCAAGAGCATTCAGCACCTCAAGCACGCTTATTTTCTCAGCAGGCTTTGCAAGCAGATATCCGCCCTGAGCGCCGCGTATACTGCTAACCAATTCGCTCCTTCTAAGAACAAGGAATATCTGCTCTAAATAATTTTCCGGCAAATTCTGCCTGGCCGAGATACTTTTCAAACTTATCGGGCCTTCCGATGTATGTACTGCCAGGTCAACCATTGCTTCCAGACCGTATTTACCTTTTGTTGAGAGTTTCATCCGAATTACTCACCTCTTGTGACTCATTTTTTATAACGCATCGGTCCAAAATAAAATTCTTCGATTGTAGAAAAATTTTATTACAGCTGCTGCGTTTCAACGAGGCTGGAGATAGGCTCGCCGCCAGAAAACCAAATCGGTACCCGCCACCTATAGAGGTGGGGGACATCTTTCGCCTCGTTATATTCTGCATTATACCTTAATTCTGCTCTACAATATTCCTATTTCAGTTCTGCCAGATCAAACGGAGTTTCCTGATATACATAATAGTTCAGCCAGTTTGAATACAGCAGGTTTGCATGCGCTCTCCATCTGATGATCGGTGGTTTCCCAGGGTCGTCATCTTTGAAATAGTACTTTGGGAGTACAGGATTGAGCCCTCTTGACATATCCCGTTCATATTCGCCCTTTAGCGTAAGGGGGTCATATTCTGAGTGTCCGGTAACAAAAATCTGCCTGCCTTTCAGCGCAGAAACGATATACACACCTGCTTCATCAGATTCCGAAAGAATGCTGAGTCCCTCAACCTTTTCAATATCCTTCCGTCTGATCTCCGTATGTCTGGAATGCGGGGCGAAGAATTTCTCATCGAATCCCCTCATCAGCATTACATTCTGTTTGATAACCTTGTGTTCAAACACACCCGACATCTTCTCCGAAATCGGGTATTTCTGCACGCCATAGTGGTAGTACAAGCCCGCCTGTGCACCCCAGCAAATGTGGAAGGTGGAGTAAACGTTATGCAGGCTCCATTCCATGATCTCCTTGAGTTCTTCCCAGTAATCGACTTCTTCAAAAGCCATGTTCTCCACGGGTGCTCCGGTTATGATCAGACCATCGAATTTCTTCTCCCTGATTTCGCTAAAGGTATTGTAAAACTTAAGAAGGTGTTCCTCAGGTGTATTCTTAGGTTTGTAGGATTCCGGATGAAGAAAGGTGACATCCACCTGAATCGGGGTATTTCCGATCAGTCTCAGCAATTGGGTCTCAGTAGCTATTTTCGTAGGCATCAGGTTCAGAAGCACAATGCTGAGCGGCCTTATGTCCTGCATTTCGGCTCTTGCTTCCGACATGACAAATATATTTTCTCCAGTCAACACTTCTGCTGCCGGCAAACTATCAGGTATCTTGATCGGCATTGATTTTCCACCTTTCATATGCAGTAAAACGTAGCGTTTTGTTAAGATAATTCCAGTATTATACCATAAATCAATCTTCACTGCACTAGCTTAATAAAAACGAAAATTGCTATTGCTCTGCATTCACTCTTTTGCTTACTTTCAATGCAAATACAATGCTTGCAATCGTCATAAGCAGGATGATGCCCTCCAGTACGAACATATTGCTGATGTAGCCTCTTTGGCCTAAAACTGCGACCATATCGACACCCGCATGAATCAATATTGCATAGATGAAATACAACCACTTCTTATCCCTTACAGCTTTAAACACAAGCAGCGATAATGCTACCTGAAGCGTCAATGCGACCACTCTTTCAATACCTACCACAAGAAATACGTTTGAGGGCGAAGAGGTAAGAACACTGATTTCCTGATTAAAGCTCGCAAGCTGCTGTTCGTTCATGGCAGCAGTCGTTCCCTTCAGCATACCGCCATTCACCATGATTGAGGTAAGCAGATAACTGATCGAGATATAT
>WSSedL1CaDRAFT_10001677_pt1 | contig 12398 bp, 9 predicted proteins | sample WetSurSL1Cattail_FD_9464 | JGI IMG/M metagenome (IMG submission 9464)
AAACTTGTCAGATTACAGCCCATTGACTAGGACCGACTCAGAAAAGGTGCTTCAGTTGGTACGTGCCTTTGGCACGAACTCCAAGGGCAAGCCATCTGAACATCACGATCAGAAGACGGATTATACGGTATACGGAGAGTATTTCGAGAAGATATCCGACTTCCTGATTACTCACGCCCAGACTAGTGGGGGCGACATTTCAAATCCGGAGGTAGCTCTGGTTGCGGCGCATTTTTTGCGGGAAAGTTTTTACTCCGTAGACCTCTTCTCAGCGGATTGTGAAATTAGGGAAAGAAGCTGGGACAAGCTTGACAACGCCAGAGAATGTCTGTTGGAAGCAAAAAGACTGTTGGAGCAGGAAGAACAGAGCAAAACTTCTCAATATGCAAGAATATTGGTTGAGCTTTCCACCAACTTTGTATGGCGTCTTCCGGAAAATCAGCCGTTCACCCCGGAACAAAACGAGATATACGGTGCAGTTTGCAGCTATATCTCCGCAGCGTTCAATATCTGTAACAGAAAAAAGATGAGCAGTCTCTCCCAGATGACACTTCTAGATATTCGTCTCAATGCGTTCCACAAATATAAGAGTGGTGTGCCAGAAGCCGTACAGCAAGGGACAGATACGGATCTCGCTGCAGTGGAGAGTTTTCGAAACCAGCTCGATAATGCAGAAAATGCGATTTACGATATGCTCGATATGGAGGAAATCACAAACGCAACCACTCTGAATCATATCATTGAGGTGTATCAGGTTTCCAAAGCTCTGGGCAAAGTCGAAAAGCTGTCTGAAAACCTCATGCAGCGCGGAAATGACGTTGGAATCTACCATCATGCTCGGCAGTTCTGGAGGAACAATAACCTTCCGCTGAACAGCGTAACGCAATATACCGATATCTCGAACTATGATCTTTATTTCACCTCCGACTTCTGCACGGTTAATGATAGAAACGCGTCAGATGAACTCAAGCAAATTGCTGGAAAAACAGCCCAGTTTTTGACCGACACGAAAAAACATCCCAATGTGCTGTGTATCGTGGAAAAAAGCCCCCGTTGCCTGGAGATGCTTATTCGATCTCTGTGGATTTGGTGGGCGGGAAAGATGCCCTATACGGAGAAGCAGACTCCGTCGCTAACTAACGGACAGTGGGAACAGCTGTATCGGTATAGTTCCAAGTACGCTCTGCTTCAGGCAGAACACGCCAACAGTTTCCCATATTTTATAAAGGGCGTGTATGAGTATATGTTCGTAGAAACGTCCCATAGTGCTACGATGGAGGAGGGAAACTACTACAGAACCTTTGAATACCTAATTTATGAAAACTCGCTTCGCAGACCCAGTGACTGGAACATCACGTTCCTGTACTTGTGCCGCGAGAAAATCGGCGATGAGAAAATTGGTAATCCAATCCCGTTCTATGCAGACATCACGACGGAGCAATCTGAGTCTGGTTACCAAGGCAACGTCCGTTCCTTCGCGCAGCTGATGAGCTGCCCAGACAGCAATCTTGACGACAGACTGAAAGTACTTTATCGTAAGGGAATCCGCGTGCCACCGTTCATATTTGCCCAATATCTGGGTATTTTCACTCCCCGGTCCGCAGTAGTTGAGGATCATTATCTTTATCTTGGCTTTTCGCTTGGAGGGGCAAAACTCTTACCTCCTCCCGAAGTTGAGGAGGCATAAAAAATGAATATCATACAGCCGACAATTCTCCGCCAAGACGTGATTGTTTCCCTGAACCGTTCCGCCTATTCATCATGTGGGTGTTTCTTTTTCCTCGAGGCGAAACCTCTGGTGCATTATCCTCTGGCATCTGATTATCAGAATGCGTTTGTCCTGAATATTATCCGGCTTTATGTCCTATACAAGGACTGTGGTAGAAAGTTTCTGCCTCTTTGCCTTTCGGCGGCTCTCCAACCGCCAGATCAGTCCGACTACGCAGAAATGGATAACCGGCGCAGTCAAGCGGAGGGTCACTATAAGAGAATTCAGAGTTTTATGCGTGCTTACTATTGTCATGGAAACTTTCAGGCGATAGACCCGCAGGACATGGGTGCACTGATTGATAATTACACGATCACCAAAATGGGTAGTTGGTTGGCAAATACCCATCAGTACAGTCAGGACAAATGGGAAAATTGTTACAACCGTCTGTTGCATGATGCTGAGAATTTATATAGCTATCTTCTTGACTGGACCTACCGATGGTCGAAGCAGCCGGAAGCCAGGAAAAAAGAGCTGATCCGAAGATTTGTCTATTATTCCATTTCTGGGGTTGATACTCAGAAGAATCCGACTCCTCAACCTAATCAGCAAGCCCAGTTGACTAAACAGCCAAAATCCGCATTGGAAGCTTCGCTTGATATGAAATTTTTATCTGATTCAATTTGCAAATTGAGATCGGTGTCTTATGAAAGTGCAAAAAGCATTTATAATGATCATATAGGAGAATTGGTCACTGCGATAAGAAATGCTATTATTAGACACGAAAGCGTCCATGATTTCTATGAAATGATTATAAATCAGGTTATAAGCACTTTTGCACCCCCTGAACAGAGTTCCATCAGTATTTTTGAAGAAGCTGGACTAAACATTAAAACCTGAAAATAATTGCTTTTGCAGATCATGAGTGGAATATGTCGTCTCTCCTTCAGTTCAAACTTCTAATTATGTTTACAACCTACGGAAAAATATCAACTAGACAATAAGTGAGTGGAGGTCTCACTATTATGATAAATAGTGATTATAGAATCAATATAGAATGTTTTGAAAAAGATCAGATGCTTGACAAAAGAGCAATTGGATCTGGAATATATATTATTGAATTACTTGTAAATGATGATAAAGAAGCAATTCCTTTGTATATTGGAAAATCCGAATACATACTAAAACGTTGTGGCGAGCATTTATATACTTTTTTTAAAAGACCTTGCTATTTTGGATTGTCAGAGGCTAACATGGCAGCGAGTAACTTGTTAATCAGATTTAGAGTGCTTGAGCAGTGTCCATCTGCTGATTTATTTAAGAAAGAAACTACCCAAATCTGCAGAATTCATCCTATTCTACAACACGCAACAAATGATAGGATGCTTGGAATAGGCAGTAAAATGAAAATTCTTGAAAAAGTCTTAAAAAATAAACTAAGCACTGACAAAAGACGACACTAATAACCATCATCATTCCCTGTCAATGAGCAAAAATAGCCTACAATGACAACGCCCCGGAGTTTATCTACTTCGTGGCGATTTATAACATATATTTGAAGCCCTGCAGCAGGGGCAGCACTACCCCATCGTTTTATAATAAAACAACATCGACGTTATTAATCATCTCCTCATTATGTTTAAATGAGGACACGCTTTGATCACCATTCTACTGAGGCTTTAGTGACATATTAAGCAAGTTCACTATCTGATGCGCTCATAGTTTATGCCGTTGTTAAAAGAGGTTTGAAAAGTGCAATATATAATTACAGCATTAGGTATAGTAATATCCGCATTAATGAGCTTGTCTACGAGAACAGTCGCGGCAAATAAAGCTTTAAAGATAAAAATCGGTAATTCGTTAGCTAAAACAATTATATTATTTGATAATATAATAGAGAATGGATATATTATTTTACACTATTTAGATGAAGGCAATATAGAGTATAAAGATACTATAATAAAACTATTCAAAGTACAAATAAGCAATTTAAAAAAATTGAGTAACGTTATTCAGAGAGATTTTTTATGGGAATCGGATTTTCACAATATTCCCAACTTTAATCTAGAAAATGATTTTTATCGAAAAAAAAACAAAATAAAGAGGATTCTTAGTATTTATGGGCCCAGACTTGATCCCTCGCTTAATGTAATTATTGAATGGAAAACTGAGTTATTAGGAACTCTTTGTGAGCTATTAATGGAAATGTTTGAGGGTGATCAACCTAAATCTTTCTATATTTATGATATTAAATCAATTTCAAAAGCAATGCAAAATGAGCCGATAGTCAGATCATCTTTAACTCACTCTGAGGTAGTAATTAATACAAATGACCATATTAGGTATCAAAAAATTGATCTGACAAATACAAAAGAACGCAAAAAATACGTTGGAATTGCTTTAAGACGTCTAAATGTATTGGAAATTGAGCGAAAAAAACTGGCTGAATTCATTAAGAATAACTTCGAGCTACAAGATATTATTTAACTAGGCGCCAATATGTTTCGATATAGCGAGCTTCGCATTAGCGGAATAATGAGAACGTCATAGCAATAATGGGAAACTGGATTTACTTATAGCATAGGATGTTATATTTTCGCACTATTTTGCTCGATTATTTAATTAGTCAATGGCTTCAACATCTTCAGGAACAAAAATAAATAAAGGAGGTGAAATAAATGGCAAAATCAGGTGAAATTGTACAACAATCAGGAATTTATAAATGCTCTGTTTGTGGAAATGAAGTTACTTGCGTTAAAGGCGAACCGTTTCCCCCTTGTTGTGCTGGAGCGACATTTACATTGGTAAGAGCTACAAAATAATACCCAACATGTGTGACTCGTGTCCTTTTGTTTTAAATAAATATTTAGTTGAAGCCATTAACTTATTAAACAAGCGCGTGTTAATTATTATGTTTAAACCTGGACAAGCGTATAGTAGCAACTAATGCAGTTCCATAATATATCAAAAATAAAATATCGTATCCATTCAGCACCCTCTCAATTAACGAAAGGGTGCTGTTTTAATTTAAAGGAGGAATAAATCATGTCAAGCACAGCAGCATTCATTATCGCCATGTTGGCTCTAGTTTTTATCATTGTCATATTTGTCATTGATACCATGAAAGGCAGCCTTAATATTAAGTCTAAAACCGTTGGAGACGGTCAATATGGTTACGCACGGTGGGCCACACAGAAAGAAATTGAAGAAACCTATGAGATCATTGCATATGAACCAGAAAAATGGAGGCAAGGTGTCAATTTACCATCTGGAATGGAAGGAACCACCGTACTGGGATATATCGAAAAGAACGGACAAATATTCGCAAGAATTGACACATCTGACAGCCATACTCTGATTTTAAGTACAACCGGTGGCCAAAAGACCACCGGTGTGCTTTATCCAAATCTAGAATTGACCTGTGCCTGTGGTTATAGCTTTTTAACCACTGATACCAAAGGAGATGCTTTTAGGGATTACGCTGGAATCGCTAAAAAATATTATGGCTATACCTCCTATGTTATTGATCTTCGTAATCCCACGCGGAGCCATGGGTTCAACATGCTTCATCTTGTCAACAAATACATGGACTTATATAAACAGTCCGGTAGCTTAACTGACAAGGCCCGATCGGAACGTTACGCAAAAATCACAGCTAAGACAATAGTACATATGGAAGGATTTGACGGCGGAGGACAGAATGCGTTTTTCTACGAGGCAGCTGAAGGTTTAATTGCTTCCACTATTATGTTGGTGTCCGAGTTCTGTAACAAAAGGGAACGTCATATTGTCAGCGTGTTCAAAATCATTCAGGAGCTTTTGCAAGCCAAAACGCCCCTGCCCTCCAATAATGATAAGGAAAATAAAGTAAAACCTCAAAATGATTATCAAAAGCTAATGGAGCTGCTCCCTCCGGAACACAAAGCCAGATGGCTGGCCAGTGCTGCCCTTAACACAGCAGAATCCAGTATGCACAGCGTTATGAGTACAGCCATAAGCCGATTACTTTCCTTTATCGACAGTGAGTTAGAGCAGATTCTTTGCTTTGATTCAGATGTAGATTCAGAACAATTCTGTAATGGGAAAACAGCAGTATTTATTGTCTTCCCGGAGGAAGACGTGACGAAGTACTTTCTAGTATCTCTGTTCGTAACGCAGCTCTATAATGAATCTTTGACCATTGCTAATCAAGGCGGAAAAAACAGGCTGGATAAGCGTGTTCTATTTTATTTGGACGAATATGGAACCCTGCCGAAATTTGATAGTGCTGAGCAAATGTTTACAGCCGGAAAATCAAGAAATATTATACTTTACCCAATGATTCAGTCACTTTCACAACTTCAGCAAAAATATGGTCGTGAAGGCGGAGAAATCATTATTGACTGCTGCACCAATGTGCTGATCGGCGGCTTTTCCCCTTTGTCCAAAGGTGCAGAAGAAGTATCCCGGGCATTAGGCAACCAGACCGTACAATCCGGCAGTATATCACATAGCAGCAATGGATTTACCGATAAAAACTCGTCACAGAGTGTACAAATGATTCAGAAACCCCTTATGACAGCTGAACGAATCTTGCACATGCCGGATGGCCAGTGGATTCTGACCAAAACAAGAAAGTATCCCATGCTGACCACTATGAAGCGTTATAACGAATGGGGCATTGAATTGGATTGCCCATATCAAATGAAAGAGAATGCAGCCAGAAAGGTTGAGTATGCGGATAAAGATGAACTCCGGAATGCGGTGCTGAAGAAATACCCGCCGGCTCAGACAATAGAAGAGTTTAATGTTGAAGATTTGGAAGAGCCGCCAAGACCAAGTAGAAAACAAGTCCCATTTGATGATAATTTCAGTTAAAGGGAACCGACAGTTCAATGCCGGTTCCCTTTAATATTTTATAAATTATGGAGGAATTATTGATGAGTAGTTTTTATCTATGCAACAGTGCAGCACTGCAAGCAGGGCTTTCTAAAATGGCATTTAAAGTCTATTCTTTTCTCTCAATGGGAGCGAATAACGAAACACGCTCCTGCTTTCATTCGAAAGCGACCATTGCGCAGCAATGCAAGATTAGCATTTCGAGCGTGGTACGCGCCACTAGGGAGTTATGTAAAAAAGGATTGCTGGAAATACAGAAAAGATTTTTTGGTAAAGGTCACCAAACATCGAATCTTTATATATTACTGGATACGCAGCAGCTCAATTTAGGCTCTACAGCGTCGAATACAGAAACAAAAGAAACAACACCATTAGTTTATGATAAATCCTCTAATGAGCCTATGATGGAGTCTCAGACGAAGTTACGACTATTTAAATGCAATTCCACAGTATTCCTTGCTAATTTATCTTCAAACGAGCTGAAAGTATATTCCTATCTCTCTTTTCGCGCCGGCAAAGACGGCCAATGCAAACCACCCAAGAAGGAAATTGCTTCCGACAGTGGAGTCAGCGTATCCACTGTCACACGCGCAATTAGGCATCTTAGCAATTCCGGCTTGATCTCTGTTCAACCTCTGACGCGCCTAGAGGTCTATGGTAATAATGGAACCAGTGTAAATCTGTATAAGCTGAAAGAGATCATCACCGTCACAAACGATCAGCAGCCTTCAGTCGACAATAAAAAATCTGACTATAAAAGAATATTAATCAGCCTAATCACTTCTCTTTTCAATGTTTTGACACCCATCCTCATGTCATGGGTGACACCCCAAAGAACTATGTCCAGAATAAAGGTTACGTTAAAGCAGAGAAAAAAAGAATTTATCTCTAAGGTAGCTAAGAGAATACTACTGCATAAACATAAAATATTTGCAGGGAAGCACACACGTCTTGCAAAGGCTGATGATGGATGATGTACTGCTGGTGCTGATCTGAACGATTGACAATGCGTCCATGAATAATAATTTGAAATCATAGGCAAATTGGCTCTTTTTTCTCTGCTTTAAATGCCCTAAATTAAATTAATAGGAGATAAAAACGTGAAACTTAAAAAAATTCTTGGTTTGCCGGCCATTGTTTCCGCCCGGAACCGAATTGTGATAGACAAAGGTTTAAGAAAGCTGTATGGGATTCAGGAGAATGATACGGTTCGTATGCGCAGGGATAAAAACTTGCTCTATATTAACCCAACTGACGAAATACGCAGCTTCGAAGTTAAGGAAATCAGCATTGGCCGGTTTAACCTACCTATGGACTGGGCAATAGAAAACCACATAAAAATAGGGGATTGTGTGTACCTTGTTGCTACGACAAATGGGATTATCGTATGCCCAAAAGGCACGGATTTCATGTGTTTGGGGGAGGTGCTACCAAAATGAGAATCTTAGGTTGCCCACTTAAAATTTCCAGGTATAGGTGGATTTACTTTCCACGGCTATATCTCGAAAGTTTTGGAATTGATACGAAGGATGCTACTGTAATCAGAGAAAATCATGATGACTATTTTATTTATAGGCCGTTTGCTGAACGTCCATTATCCCCAAACGAAGAGCTTGTTATTATCCGTAATTGCAGCACCTATATTCCCAGCAGCTTTCTTCTACGAAATCAATTAACTCCTTGGAATGACGAATTGTACTTAGCCGGTCTAGATGACGGCTTGAAAGTCTGCGCAAAAAAGAAAGTGCTATGAAAATAGACTCCCTTTTTACTTTAGTGACCTTGCAATTTATTGGTACTTTGCTTTTTATTTTCAAACCAATTATCATTATCGAGAATAAAAAATAGGAGGTCATAAAATATTATGACGAAAACAGTTGAGCAATGGTTAAACGAATGGTTGGAGGTGTATGTGAAAAAAAATTTGGCTGAGAATACTTATCGTTGTTATGACGAATCAATAAAGCGTATTATTCAGGAAAAGCCAGAATTCATATTAAAGCCTGTTGAAGAAGTGAGTGAACTTGAAATACAAAAGCTATTCAATTCTTTCGGGTTTAAGCATTCAAAATCTATGTTGAATGATATTCGTATTGTTAGAGAAGAATACAATACACAGGAAGAGCTTGCTGCAGCTTTGCAGCAAGCTTTGAAAGCAATTGAAGCATCTACAAAAATTTTGGCTCCTTCATTTTTATCAAGAGCGAGCTTCCCAGATATTATGGTTTCTAACCTTCACAATCCTAGGTGCATTACTGTTAGAGAATATCTGGACAAAAACCTACTTTCCTTTTATCCAAAGGCTTCGGACCGTACGAAACAATGCTATGTTACCGCGGCGAAAAAGCTGGTAAAACTAATAGGCCATCTATCTCTTGATGAACTTACGCGTTCAAATCTTCAGAATACTTTGGACAGCTTGTCTAACTATTCTAGCAGTACAATTGATAAAGCTAGGCTTGTTATGAAAAAGATGGTTGAGATGGCTGTTGATGAAGAGTTAATTTCGAAAAATGTCGCCATGAAAGTTGTCAGTCCTAGATCAAAGCAGATGGATAACCGTTCGGAAAACGAAAAGATTTATTTACAAACCCAGTTAGCTGAAATTTTATCGTATGCAAAAGATGAACCAGATCCTCAGTTGTTTACGGTACTAACTCTATTGGCATTCACCGGAATGCGTCCGGGTGAGTTACGAGGACTTGAAAAAAGAGACGTACTCTTTGCCTCAAATCAGTTGACTATTCGACAGGCAGCAACTACTGAGCCAAAGCTTGATCCTAATCAGGCACTCGCGGCACAAGGACCGCGCAAACCCGTTATTGGTCTTACAAAGAGCCGTTCAGGGGTAAGAACATTGTATTTGGGAAAAGAAATTATAGCTGTTATTCAAAAATGGCTGGATTATCTGAAAGCCACAAGTTCAATTCAGTTTGAAAGCACATTGTTATTTCCTAATTCAGAAGGTATGATTCTACGAGATGATGTATTAAACATGAAATTCAGACGATTTAAAAAGCGTCATGGTTTAGACGATAAATTTAAGCTCTATAGGTTCCGACATACGTTTTGTACAAATCTGTTTCATGAAAAAGTGGACATCAAAACGGTACAAAAGCTCATGGGGGATTCCACAGTGGACATTATTCTAAAGGTTTATACGCATGTCCTGGATGATGACACAAAGCAAGCTGGTGAGGAAATTAATAAAGCATACGTTAAGATGCTTCCCAATTTGTTCGAAACGGATCATGCAGATAATACAACAGACCCGGATGAGTCACACAAAGAGTAAACCACTTACATAAAGCTCAAAAATATCATAGCGATAGACAAAAAGATATGCCTGCCGGAATTAATCTCCGTCAGGCATATCTTTATCTATAAGATCAGTAATATAGGAATTCAGGCTCATTACAAGGCTCTCAGCACGAATTAACCTATAAAAAAAGACCGGGAACATTCCCGATCAATGAATAAATTGTAAAAATTTTCTTGCAATTTTAATTATAATATATTATAATTCAGTTTGTGGATAGCAAATAGCATCCATAGGTGACCAACCGTCTTCCAAACAGTTAGCCACCGTCCGCCATAAGGTGCAACAGACACCTAAATGACTTATGAATGCCGTTCATGCGTTGCTATTTTAGCACGTATTTCGGATACATGTCAAGAGTCTGTACCCTTATTTAGCGGTGAGGGTGCAGACTTTGTTTTTTCACACAACCATTGCACAATGATAAGCATTGTGTACCTCAATAATTGTCTCATCATCAAATTGAGGTTGGTGTACATGGACAAATATTTCAAAACAATCGTTCACACCGATTGTAGAAATCATAGTGTAGCACAAGGGCTTTATTTGTTGGTGCGGAACCATAAGAAACCGCGTAGCCCGCACAGGCGCATTTGCGATAAACTGCATGCGGAAATCAATCATGGCTGATTGATGGCGATGACTCAACCAACAATACAATGATACTTCTGTCTTGAACGCATCACCGCATTGGACAGGTTCTCGAAAGAGCTAGGTAATTAAGTAAACACTAATTACACTAATGTTATTGCTTGCCAGGCAATCCTTTGTGAGACACCTTTTTATTTGGTAACATGCATTTATATGTTATGTTATCAAATAATTATGTATTTAGATTAGCTAAATATATAATTACTTGATAAACAGGAAAAAGAGCAATTCTCTTTCTCCTAATTTATCCTAATTGGTGGGAGAGGATGGATTCGGACCATCGAAGCAATAAAGCAACAGATTTACAGTCTGCCCCCTTTGGCCACTCGGGAACTCTCCCATATATGGAGCTTTGTTTAAAACAAAACTCCTTGTCCAGGCTCTTGCCTGATGGAGCTGGCAGACGGATTTGAACCCCCGACCTGCTGATTACAAATCAGCTGCTCTACCAACTGAGCTACGCCAGCATAAATAGCACTTGAATAATATATCATTTTGAGGTCGCTTTGTCAAGACATACAATAAAATAAAATAAATGGTCGAGGTGACAGGGTTCGAACCTGCGGCATCTTGGTCCCAAACCAAGCACTCTACCAAGCTGAGTTACACCTCGTTGTTGACGATATGCACGGCAACGTTCCAACGCCGTGCGGCTAAAGGCTTTCACTATATCGCGATTAACTCCCGTCTGCGTCATCAGACAGCCTTATTATTATATGTGATATGTCCGAATATGTCAAGCTGTTTTATTAAAATGCTAAGTTTTTACATAAATTTTATATTACATTCCACTTTAAGCCATGCAGCGCTAATTTCCTCGCTTGATTTGCATCTGCGTTTTCCACGTAATCCTAATTCCATCTAATCTCAATGAATTGCTCATAAATAAGGCACCTCTTATGTTTTATACTTTGGCCGCAAAATGCACCGAATTCCTGCCTCATGAATCATCCAAACATTCTGATGAAACAATATTATACTTCAATATTTCATTGCATAAGCGGATATGTTAAAATATACATTGTTATCAAGGCACTATTCGGAAGCATTACACCGGTCTTAAGCCCTAGAAAAATTTATAACTTTTTAAGAGGGATGTTTATGTCGGCTATCAATTTTGAAAACGATAAATTCTTGCCAGCACCGCTGCCTGATGTCTGTGCGCCCCGGCACGAACTTTTAAATCTGTATCACAATGCGGCTAAGAGCCGCTTAGCCGTTGTCTGTGCGCCCGCAGGACATGGTAAAACCGTTTCCACGCTGCTGTGGGTCAAAGACTCAGGGCGCAAGTCTGTTTGGATTGGGTTGGATGAATACGACAACGCTCCATTTGTGTTCTATAAGATGTTTTGCGCAGGGATCATGTCGGTTCAACCCGACAATGGCAAAATGGAGGAAATTTTAAGCAGTCCAGCATTTTATTCTGCTCCTGTTGAGCACACTATCAATCTTTTGCTGGAGTTTACGCAGGATGAGCAATCTTATGCTCTGATTCTTGATGATTTACATACGATAACAAATAAGGAAATTTTAAAATCTCTGCCATTTATTTTAAAACGTATGCCTCATTCTTTTGACATCCTGCTTTTAAGCCGCAGCAATCTCTCCGAAGAATTTGACGAAATCATGGGAAATAGGACCGGTGCTGTAATTACGGCAGATGAGCTGGCCTTTTCAGCGGTGGAAATACAGGATTACTACAGCGCTTTAGGACGCAGCATATCCGAAACACAGGCGCAAGTGGTTTATGACACCACCGGCGGCTGGGCGATCGCAATCAATGCGCTTTCAAAAAGCGAGCATTTTGAGACCCCACAAGGAGGCGGGCAGATCCTTGATAAC
>WSSedL1CaDRAFT_10001678_pt1 | contig 12389 bp, 10 predicted proteins | sample WetSurSL1Cattail_FD_9464 | JGI IMG/M metagenome (IMG submission 9464)
ATTATTGATATTAAAACTGAAGTTTTGAACCTTCCATACTTTTATGCTCAAGTCCTGATTGTTGATGTTGTTGCCTTCATAAAGTAATCCTGCCACTTTTTTATTTACGGCGGTTTCTAATTTTTTTACATCAATTTCAGCCTGAAGAGGAAGTTCTGAAACTGCCGGGGACAGATTCGATGGTAGGTAAGATTCTTTTGGAGCATCCATTTTAAGCGTTTTACATCCAGTGGCGAGTAGAACAACGACGGTAGTGATTATAAATAAAATATTCTTTCTCATGAGTTTTAATTTTTAGAACATGCAAATTTAGGTAAATTATGTCAAAGAGTTTTGTGCCTCTTGTCTGAAATTTGTATAAAAAATTATGGAAAGGCAATATTGAAATGAACAGTAATCAGGAGATGGAAATCAGGAAGAAAAATTTAGAATTCAAGATACTGTTCGGCTTTTTTAAGATCTTCGGGGGTATCAATCCCTATTGTTTCTACGTCGGTGAATCCCACCTTAATCTGATAACCATTTTCTATCCAACGTAATTGTTCCAATGATTCAGCTTGCTCAAGTGAAGAAGGAGCAAGTTCGGTGATTTTTTGGAGTGTTTTGGGCGTGTAGGCATATACACCGATGTGTTTATAATAGTTGTGACGCTTTGTCCACTGATCCTCTGGGAAATTACGCAGAAATGGAATAGGCGATCGACTGAAATATAATGCGGTATTATCGTTGCTTATTACTACTTTTGGGCTGTTGGGGTTAAATAAGATAGCTGTGGATTCTGTTGGTTCAATTTTTTTTACAAGCGTTGCTATTTGAGTCGTTTTATTTTTGAAGCAATTCATTATTTCGTCAATCTGTGATGGTTGTATGAAAGGTTCATCTCCCTGAACGTTAATTATCACATCAAAATCACGGTTGATAAGTTGATATGCTTCGTAGCAACGGTCGGTACCGCTGCGATGTTTTTCAGATGTCATAACTGCTTTACCTCCGAATGAAATAACAGCATCAAAAATTCGCTGATCATCGGTCGCAACATACACATTGCTGAGTGTTTTGGAAACTTGTTCGTAAACTCTTTGAATCATTGGTTTGCCTCCAATGGGTGCAAGAGGTTTTCCGGGAAATCTGGTTGAGGCAAATCTGGCCGGAATGATAGCAATAAATTTTAAATCCTGCATTTTAAAATTTGTTCAGCACATTTTTTGCGATTTTATAAATCTTGTGTTTCAATCTTGCTACTCCTGTGGTATATCTTACTAATAACAAGACTATTAATGGAAATACGGCAACATTAAATGTTTGGAATGACAAGGCAAAAGCTATAAGTGCAAGTCCAAGTAATAATATGTTGAACACTTGGTAATAAAGCATTATTTTTTTTGCACCTTTTACCCAGATTAAAACTGCCGCAAACAGATTTAATGGGTTTAACCACAGAATATTTAGATTTTTACTTACTAAAGGATGGGTAGACCATAACATTAAAAATATTAAAATAAATCCGCCTATTCCTGTTGCTGCCAGCAAGATGGTATCAATAAATCGTTTGTGTCTGTTTTTTAGATATTCGATAACCGTATATATCAAGCCTATTATCAGTATAATCATAAATACCACAACCGTGTTGTTGTACCAGTGGAATGATTCTTTTTGATGTGTACTGTCTATTATAATATTCTGGCTCTTAATAAGATCACGATGTTCGCCTGTTGTGAAATTTTCAATTTTAGTGTTTTTTAGTTCGGTCATTAATAATTCAGGCAAAAACATGCTTTCATATTGAGGGCAATTATTGTCTGCTTCCATGCCAAAAGCTATATCAAGTCCAAAATTCAGCCAAGAATATGTACCTGCGTATATTGACAGCCATTGTCTGTATGTTTTGGTTTCTACTCCTTTAGGTAAATCAAAATGACCATTTAGAGCATTGAAAATTTTGTCGCGGGGGCGGGTTGCACAGTTGTCATAGATAAAATTATAACGATAAGTTCTGTTCTCAGGTTTGTAGTTTTCAAGAAGAGAGTTAATCAAAAATTGTTTTTCTTTGAGATTCAGATTCAATACTGATTCCCAAACCATCGAATTCCTCTCTTGATATTCTGGTAAGAAATATTGGGTAGGGTAAACTCCTAACTGATAATCAGTTTCACCCTTTATGAATTTAATATAAAAATTTTTAGTGTTGAAACTAAAAATCCCGTAATTGAAAACCACATCTATGTGATTCACAGGGTCATTTAAACGGATGGCCGTGTGTCCGAATCTTTCATAAGCAACTTTTCCAGGCGAGCATGTTATCAGGCTAACAATAGTAGAGTCGCTAAAAGCGAGATTTTGAGCGGAAATAAGTGAAAAACTCAGACTGAGCAAAAATAATGTGATTATTTTACGCATAATTATTTATTTCAGGATGCACAAAAATAATGCTTTTTTGTATAATACAATTCAATTGACGGAAATTATTGCCTGTCGATGAAAAAAATATAGATAAAGTATGAAATATATGTGAGATAAATGAAAAAATATTCAAAAACAAAAGCATTTAGCTTCTTTTTTTTAGAGTTGAAACATTTGTGTCGAAATTTTATTAAATTTGTGCTGTATAACTATGTTGTCAAACATAATTCTATTTTTAGTATATTATGACCAAAAAGCAACAAGCCGATGTCAAACCGATAGATGAAGTTCTTTCATACTGGGATGTTTTAACTCCCGACGAAAGGCAGTTTGTGAAAAACAATGCTTTTATACAGCTTTATAAGAAAAATGAAATCATTCATTGTGAGGGAGATACTCCCACTCATATGATGGTTTTAGCTTCCGGGAAAGTAAAGGTGTATAAAGAAGGAGTTGGTAGCAGAACGCAGATTATCAGAATGCTGAAACCTGGTGAAAACTTTGGTTATCGGGCGATAATAGCAAACGGGACATACAATACGAATGTTTCTGCATTCGAAACTTCGGCGGTTTATATGCTGAAAGCCGATTTGTTTTTATCCATATTGCGTCATAATAATGCTTTTTGTTATCGTTTCCTCGAAGAAATTGCTACTGATTTGGCCGCATCGGATGCCCGTACTGTTAATCTTACTCAAAAACATATTCGAGGTCGTTTGGCTGAAGCGCTTCTATTCCTCATTAATAATTATGGCTTGGAAGAGGACGGGGCGACGATCAGCATCTATCTTTCGCGAGAAGATTTGGCAAGTTTGTCTAATATGACTACTTCCAATGCTATACGCACTTTATCTAACTTTGTTACCGAGCATATTATTACCATCGATGGCCGGAAAATAAAAGTTTTGGATGAAGAACGTCTCCGTAAAATAAGCAAAATGGGCTGATCTCGTTAGACTGAATTTTCTATTGAAAACTTTATTCCCTTTTTGATGAATCCTTCACAGATACATACTACATTTAAAACTGTCTTAAACCTGCTTTCTTCAGGCAAGTTAAAACAATCGCTTGAACAAACACGGTTTCTTGTTGATGAACTCCAGTTAGGTGAATATTCCGACAGATTTAAGGAATTGGAGCAAAATTATCAGTATCTGTTGTATTATTTTTCGAATGATATTAGCGATCCGGAAAGAAAATTGGTTTATAATAGATTGGTTTCAAAATTGTTTATTCTGAGTGCAACATTGCGTGAAGAACTTTTTTTTCGAAATGCTTCCGGTTTTGAATATACCCAAAAACGCTATTTTCCTCATCGTCGCCGTTTTTCTCAGGTAGATGGATTAATCGATGCTTTCAAATACTATTATCAGCAAACTGCCATTTTGAAAACTTCGGATGTAAATGTGGATGCAGAATTGCAGCGATTGAGAGCTAACTACGAACAATTGCTTCCTGAGCTTTTTTCGGTTTATTGGCTGGCTACCTTTTATTCCCAAAATGAAAAAGACCTGTTTTCCGAGGTAATTACAGGTGAAAAATGGAGCTTTGTTGAACAATCGTTACTTGTATCGGCTTTGACGCTGAATTTGTGGCGCATGTTCGATGAGATAAAATTGATGATGTTGTTTGATTGTTGTAACTCGGGACAACAACATGTGAAGCAAAGGGCTTTGGTGGGCGTTTGTTTTATTTTGGCAAGGTATAATCGTTTTATTCCATATTTCCCTTCCGTAAGAAACCGCTTAGTGATAATGGCGGATGAAAATCAGACATTTGAAAATTTTCAGAATATTTTAATCCAGATTATCAGTACGAGTGACACCGATAAAATTACCCGTAAAATGCAAGAGGAAATTTTACCGGAAGTTATGAAAATCAGTCCTATTATCAGAGATAAGATGGATCAGGAATATTTATTGCGGTCTGATGAGTTTGACGAAGAAAATCCTGAATGGCAGGAAATTATAGAAAAAAGTGGGGTTTCGGAAAAATTAAAGGAGTTAACCGAGCTTCAAATGGAGGGAGCCGATGTGTATATGAGCACTTTTTCTATGCTGAAGAATTTTCCGTTTTTCAATGAGTTTACCAATTGGTTTTTACCGTTCGATCCCGAGAATTCTGCCGTTAACGAGTTGTTTAGAACGTCAGATGTCAATTTGTTATCTGCGTTTATCAATAATAATTTGATGTGTAATTCGGATAAGTACTCATTTTGTTTGAGTGTGTTGCAGATGCCCGAAATGCAACGAAATGGTATTAAGCAGTCATTTAAGGCAGAATCTGAGCAGTTGGAAGAGATGGCCAAAGATGAAGCGTTGCTGAAACCAGATGTGGCAGCTAAAAATATTTCCAAACATTATATTCAGGATTTATTCCGTTTTTTTAGATTAAATCCCCAGACAAAAGATTTTTCGGATATGTTCAAATCGTCTATGTTGATGCATAAATCTTATTTATTTGATTTGTTGTCGGCGGGAACCAAACTGAAAGACAGTGTTGCAGAATATCTGTTTTCAAAAAATCACTACGAAGAGTCTGTCGAACTTTTCGAGGAAATGATTATGGAAGAGCCTGCCTCAGCGTTGTTGCTTCAGAAAAGTGGTTATGCACATCAAAAGTTGAAACAGATAGATGAAGCGTTGGATGCCTATATAAAAGCTGATATGATTCTGCCGGACGATTTATGGACAGTGAAAAAAATTGCTTTTTGTTATCGTATAAAGGGTGATTATACAAGAGCTTTAGAATTTTATCAACATGCAGATTTTTTAAAACCTCAACAAAAATCCAACTTGATGAATATGGCTGGCTGTTTGGAAGATGCAGGGAATTATAAAGATGCACTAAGTATTTATTTAAAATTGAATGATACTATTGAGGATGTCAAAGTATTAAGAGCAATCGTTCGAAATTCATTTTTATCAGGAAATCTATCTGGCGCTGAGTATTATTCCGACAGAGTGTTGGAGCTTGATGTTTATGCTCCTGACTACATTTACGCAGGGCATATTGCATTATGCAAAATGCAAATAAAAAGAGCTATCGCAGATTATAAAAAAGCTTTAGATAAATTAGAACGAGATAGTTTTGAAAAAGCTTTCAATACAGAAAGATTTATGCTGATAAAATATGGCATTGATGTAAATGATATTTCGTTGGTTTTGGATGCGGTGCTATATAATTAATTCGTAAAGATATAAACTCTGTTTATTTGATAAAAGAATGGTTTTTTAAGATCATTCTTTTTTTTTGTTTTTAATTCGTTGGGTAACATGATTATTTAATAAATATTGGTTGATATTTTCTCCAGATTATTTAAAAGTTAAAAAAATACATTATATTTGCTAGCTAAATTTGCTTAATATATAAAGTTATTATCTATGAGAACATCCAATTTTAAAGTATCTTTTCATAAAAAGATCATGTTTTTCAAACCTGTTCTTAGGCTACTCCAACAGAATAGTCAAATCAGTTTTGTTATTTTATCGTTTCTGATTTTATCTCAAAATGCCTTTGCTGTAAAAGAACCAATGAAATATGGGAAAGTAGATCAGGCGGATATTGATATGAAAGTATATCCGCAAGATTCGAGTGCTACGGCTGTTGTCCTGTGTGAGTATGGTTATTATACTGCAAGTCAGCATCAGTTTGTGCATACCGTTCGAATTAAGATACTGAAGGAAGAAGGAAAGTCAAATGGAAATTTCTTTGTTCCTGCTGCTGAAAAAACGAATGTGCGTGGACAGGTTTTAAATATAGAAGATGGAAAACCGACAATAACCAAATTGGGGAAAGACGGCATTTTTATCGAAGAAGTTTCTAAAGGATATTTTCAGGCTCGTGTGGCAATGCCTAATGTAAAAGTAGGATCGGTGATTGATGTTGAATTCTTTTTTGAAGGATTCCCGGATGAATGGGATTTTCAGAAAACGATTCCTGTGAGATGGAGTGAAATTGTTATTGAGCCTAATCAGTATGTGACATTTAAGAAGAACTTCATAGGTTCTCTTTCTTTGAGTGAAGTGACAGGAGATAGATGGGTGGCTAAAAATGTGCCGGCCTTTATTCCTGAGCCTTACATCAACGATGAATGCAATTATATTTCCAAATTTGATTTTGAAGTTGAGAGTATTCATATACCGGGGCAGTTTTATAAAAGTTATGCAACAGATTGGACAAGTGTTGCGTCGACCATTAATGTCGATGACGATTTTGGAGGAAAGCTCAAAAGTTTCAATTTTGCATTTAATTCTTATGAAAAAGATATAAATGCAAAAGCGAAATCGCCTTATGAAAAGATGAAAATGGCTTATGACTTTATGAAGACAATCAAATGGAATGATAAAAAATCCATCTGGATATCAAGCACTGGAATGGAAAATTCTATTAAAAAGAAGTTAGGTAATGTAGCCGATATTAACCTTGGTTTGGTGATTCTGCTTCGAAAACTGGATATCGATGCCAATCCGGTTATTTTAAGCTCAAGAGATCATGGCGTTATTCAAAGATATTCGGTTAGTTTATCTAAATTTAATTATGTTGTAGCTCAGGCTGTTATAGATAGTGTGCCATACTTGCTTGATGCGACTGATGAATATCTGCCTATTGGTATGTTGCCAGAGCGGGCTTTGAATGAAAAAGGAATTCTTATGAAAAAGGATCATTTTAACTGGATAGACCTTACTCCGACAAAAAAGGATAAATCTTCTAATTATTTTAATCTTAAGTTTAACGAAGATGGAACACTGAAAGGGCTGGGTAGTTTTACCAAGAGCGAATATGCAGCATTTAATCAGAGAAAAAAAATTAAATCGTTCAATAGCGAAGAGGAGTATCTGAAAGATATGGAAAACAAATATCCGGGAACTGAAATTGATAACTATAAAAATCAACAATTAGATAGTGTGGAGAATTCATTTGTGGAACAGTTTGATATTAAGTTGAATAACTATGCAACAAAAGTGAATGATCAATACTTTATTTCTCCTGTTGTGTTCGATAAATTTACCGAAAATCCATTCAAATCGGAAACGCGCCTTTATCCTGTAGATTTCGGTACACCTATTGATAGAAAAGACGTCTTAATGATTGAATTACCCGATGGATATACAGTTGATCATCTACCTAAGAATATTCGATTGGTTTTACCCGACAAGTCTGCAAGCTTCCAAATGCAATCAATGTTTGTTGATAATAAAATTCAGATAGTCTTCAGATTAAATATCAATAAACCTGTATATTTTCAGGAATCATATCCCGACTTAAGAGGTTTTTTTGATCAATTGATAAAAATTGAGTCAGATATGATTTCTGTCAAAAAAATTTAATGTACTATGAGACTTTTTAGGATGGAAACAAAGGTCAATCTGCTTAAAATATTGTTGTTCCTGGTTTCAACTGTCTCAGGGGTGACTGCATATTCTGCAAATCTGCAATATCCGGTTAGTGAGATACCTGACAAATTAAAACAAAACTCACACACGGTTTATCGGGTTTATGATCAAAGTTTAGAGGTCAGGTCGGAGAAAGACGCTTCTGAAACCATTCATGAGGTTATTACTATCTTGAATAAGAACGGAGAAATTAATTCTTATTTCAAAGTCTTGACAAACTCTTTAACCAGTTTAAGAGGTTTTAGAGGGAAACTGTATGATGCAAATGGAAAACAAATCCGCAGTTTTTCGGTAGAAGATCTTATTGATAGAAGTTATATTGATGGTGAATCGGTATTCTCTGATGACAGGATAGAGTTTGTCGATCCTAAGTGTCAGACCTATCCCTTTACCGTGGAATATACTTATACATTAGCGCATAAGCAAATATTTTCGTTACCTTCATGGATGTTGTTTAATCACAATATCTCCTATCAAAACGCTACATGCTCTGTGGAGGTTCCTGAGGGTTTTAATCTGAATTATAAAGAGTATAATGTAGTAAGTAAATGTGTAAAGACGACTGAAAAGAAAAATGATATTTATTCATGGACAGCGAACGATGTTGTAGCTATAATTCCTGAAAGTTATGCTGATTATACACGCCCTGATTTTCCTGTTGTTCGCTTTGCTACGGAGAATTTTAATATCAAAGGAGTGGCGGGTTCTCTAAAGTCGTGGAGAGAGTTTGGAAAGTGGCAAACTGAAATGATTAAGGGTAAAGATGTACTACCTGAAATAACTGTTGCTAAAATTAAAGACATGATTAGCGCATGTAAATCCGATTATGAAAAAATCAGTGTTTTGTATGAATATATGCAACGAAAAACGAGGTTTGTAAGTATTCAGATCGGACTTGGCGGTATTGAACCTTATGATGCTGGTACGGTGGATAAAACATCTTATGGCGATTGTAAAGCTCTTTCCAACTACATGAAAGCTCTTTTATCTGTTGCAGGAATAAAATCGCATTATACTTTGATTGACGCGGGAGAAGATGAGGATATGATTGATGAAAGTTTTCCTTCCAATCAGTTTAATCATGTAATTGTTTGTGTTCCTTTAGAGAAAGATACTGTTTGGCTGGAATGTACGAATTCGCATTTTCCGTCCGGATATACCGGTTCTTTTACCGATGACCGAAAAGCTTTGATAATTGATGGAGAAGAGAGTAAACTTGTGCATACTAACACATATTCTGCCGAGCAAAATTGCATACAGCGAAAATATTCTGTAACATTCGACGATCTGGAGTCGGGAAGTGCTAAACTCAATACTATCTACAAAGGTATGGCGTATGAAAACATATTACCTGTCTATTATGCCGAAAATAATATTATTAAAGAAAAGATAGTACAACAATCTATCTCGTTACCATCGTTTACTCTTGTTAACTTCAATTACAAAGAGAATAAGGATAGATTACCTTCGTTCGAGGAGGATATAAATCTGAGCTTTATGAATTACATCCGTAAACTTAGCGAGAGTGTATATTTGCTTCCGTTGAATTTTATGAATAATACAATAGATATCCCTGAACGTGTACGTCAGAGAAAATCGGATGTTTATGTGAGAAGATCAGGGAAAGATATTACTGAAATTGAATTTAATTTACCGGTGGGTTATAAAGTTTTAGGTGAGCTAACTCCTGTCGTGATTGATTCAAAGTATGGAAAATACTTGCAGAAAATTTCAATTTCGGATGGAAAACTGTTTTTTAAACGTACTTACGAGTTATACAAAGGAGTTTATACTGCTGCTGAATACAACGATTTCCGAGACTTTGCACAACAAATTGTAACGGCGGATAAGATTATGGTTCAACTTGTGAAACTCTAAAAACAAAACAAGCTAATAGCTCTGAGAGTTATCAGCTTGTATGTTTTTTAGTTTTATTGTTACGTTTATATTTAATTTTCTCCGTTCCGTTTCTGAACGTTATAGAAAATTTTCATTTGGTTTCCAAGGATTTTTGTGAATCCTTTCACATCCTCAGCGCTCCAGGCCCTGTTTACTTCGCCATATTCGCCAAAATCTGTTTTCATTAAGTCAAATGGACTTTCGACACCTATCAGGGTGTAACTACGAGGGCGAAGAATCACACTCACGTTTCCTGTAACGTTTTGTTGAGAACTTTCCAAAAATTTTTCAATGTCACGCATAACCGGTTCAAGATATTGAGCTTCGTGCAGAAACATTCCATACCATGTTCCTAACTGATCCTTCCAGTATTGTTGCCATTTAGTAAGTGTATGTTTTTCAAGCATCTTGTGTGCATTGATAATTAATAAAGGCGCGGCTGCCTCAAATCCTACACGACCTTTAATTCCTATAATTGTGTCGCCGATATGCATGTCTCGTCCTATCCCAAATTTATTTGCAATGTTTTCCAGTTGGTTGATCAAGACCACTTTGTCAGAGTTCGATTTTCCGTTTATGGCGGTTATTTCGCCTTTTTCAAATGATATAATTACGGTTTCTTCATTATTTTTTTCTATCTGACTTGGATAGGCCGAATCGGGTAATGTCAGTTCTGACTTTAATGTTTCCTTGCCGCCAATTGAGGTGCCCCACAATCCTTTATTGATGGAGTATTCCATTTTTTTGAAGTCAGCTTCAAATCCATGTTCCTTGAGATAATTGATTTCATACTCGCGGGTTAATACCATATCGCGGGTTGGGGTGAGTATTTTTATATTTGGTGCTAAAACATCAAAGGTCAGGTCGAAACGAACCTGATCGTTTCCTGCGCCAGTACTGCCGTGAGCTACATAGTCAGCGCCAATCTTTTGCGCATAATTAATGATAGCGATTGCCTGAAATATTCGTTCTGAACTCACGGAAATGGGATACGTTCCGTTGCGCAAAACATTTCCAAAAACCATGTACTTAATACTTTTCTCGTAATACTCTTGAGTCACATCAAGTGTTACATGCGATTTTGCTCCAAGCCGGTAAGCTTTGTCTTCTATTACTTTAAGTTCTTCTTGGCTGAAGCCTCCTGTGTTTGCGACAGCGGTGTGAACTTCATAGCCTTTATCTTGTGCAAGATACATGGCACAAAATGAAGTGTCAAGACCTCCACTGAATGCTAATAAAACTTTTTCTTTCATATCTGTTGCTTTCTCTTATAGAGAAATAATTGGGCAAATTAATTTTAAGAAAATAGATACAGCTTATTGTTCTGCATCTTTTGACGGATCGAAAAGCATACCTGTACAAAGACAATGCTTACGGTTGGTGCGTTGCAGAATGTCGTAGTTTACGCAACTCTCACAACCCTTCCAAAAGGCCTCATCATCAGTTAGTTCAGAGAATGTTACGGGTTTATATCCAAGCTCGGAATTAATCTTCATCACTGCTAACCCAGTGGTTAGTCCAAATATTTTTGCGTTTGGATACTTCTGCCGGGATAACTCAAAAGCCATTTTTTTTATTTTTTTTGCCAATCCATGTCCCCGATATTTATCTACAACAATCAGCCCGGAGTTTGCAACAAATTTCTTGTTTCCCCAAGTTTCGATATAACAAAACCCGGCAAACTCTTCACCTTTAAGGGCAATGATGGCTTTGCCTTCCTTCATTTTTTGTTCAATGTATTCCGGAGATCTTCTTGCGATACCAGTGCCTCTGACTTTTGCCGCATCGGCAATTGTCGTCAAAATAGTATCGACATATTTCAGGAATTTTTCGTCAGCAATTTGTACCTCAATATTCTCAATGGTACCTTCAATATCCATTTTCAATTCCGAATGTGTTCAAAGTTTCTACTCTTTCTGCTGGAGTAGCTCAGTTATTACTAATCTTCTTTTTCTGCAAATGTAGCATTCAACATCACTAATATATCTTCACGGGTAACTCCCTCACGAGGTACTACGAGAATTGTGTCATCTCCGGCTATTGTACCTAATACCTCTACTGTAGCTTTGTTATCAATATCCCACGCAATAGCACTTGCGTAACCGGGTTTTGTTTTAACTACAGCTAATTGTCCGGAAAAATCAACACTCAATACAGCACCGTGAGAAATTAGCGTATTTGAATTGACCTGCGAAGGTAACGGTTTATTGTAAGATGGCAAAATGTATTTATATGTACCATTTGATAGAGGAGTTTTTGCAACTTTTAGTAATTTTAAGTCGCGCGATAGGGTTGCCTGAGTTACGAAGCACTGTCGTTCAATTAAAAGTTTGAGTAATTCCTCCTGACTACCAACAACATTGGAGCGGAGAATCTCGGAAATTACCTGCAATCGGTTCCGTTTATTCTTCATAAATGCATATTTATTAATAATGGGTGCAAAGGTATGGATTTTATTAATAATATGCAATAAATATGTATAAAATTATTCATTTAAGTATTAAAATAATTTTATTTTGAATTTGAATGAATAATTAGTTGCGTTTTATGCAGAAAAATAATTATTTTCAATATGAAAAAATGAATATAATGATGAAATTTTATCTTCTAAAACGTATAATTATGCGTAATTATTTATAGCTTTTTTGACACATTCAAGCCGGTAATTCACAATATTTAATAGAGCTGATGGGC
>WSSedL1CaDRAFT_10001679_pt1 | contig 12387 bp, 9 predicted proteins | sample WetSurSL1Cattail_FD_9464 | JGI IMG/M metagenome (IMG submission 9464)
TGCCCGCCCACTGGCGGGGTTGGGAGGTTAAAGCTTCTAAGCGCTTCGTTTTACAAATTATTCAATACGAAATCAGTCATTTTTTGATACAAATGTAAACGGGCGCTGGCCATATTGTGAGCATTATCAGGATATATGAACATGTCAAAAGGTTTATTGGCCTGAACCAGTTTTCTTGCAAACACCATCGTATTCTGAAGGTGCACATTATCATCAGCCGAGCCATGGATTAGCAAAAATTTGCCTTTGAGCTGATCCGCAAAGTTCATTGGTGAATTGTCATCATAACCTTCCGGATTCTCTTGCGGCGTGCGCATGAATCGTTCGGTGTAAATACTATCATAATACCTCCAGTTGGTGACAGGAGCCACGGCAATACCCATTTTAAATATCCCGTCACCTTTGGTAAGACAAAGTGATGTCATGTATCCCCCATAGCTCCAGCCAAAAATACCAATCCTATTCCCGTCTACATATGGTAATTTGGCAAGATACCGTGCTGCATTAATCTGATCTTCTGTTTCAAACTTACCGAGTTGAAGATAAGTACACTTCTTAAAGTCTTCACCACGACCATCTGTACCCCTATTGTCGATGCAAACAACAAGATATCCCTGCTGAACAATCATTTGAAACCATCCCATGCTGTTATCCCAATCATTGGTGACCTCCTGTGATTCGGGACCACCATAAACATAAATAAATACTGGATATCTTTTACCAGCATCAAAATCCAAAGGTTTAATAATACAGGCATTTAATTGCAGGTCATTGGTGGTAGGGATTGTCAGAAACTCTTTCTTTCCAAATCCGTATGCTACAATCCTTTTCTGTAATTCGACATTTTCTTCCAAAACCCTGATAAGCTTTCCTTCAGAATCATTAAGTGTAATTTTAACCGGAGTATTGGCATCGGACCATGTATTGATGAAATATTTGTATGTTTTGCTGAATGCTGCCGAATTCGTGCCTTTTTGAGGAGTAAGAAGCCTTTTCTCGTTACCGTCAAGTTTTATCGAATATACATTTCGATCCAGAGGCGATATTTCAGTACTACTATAATACAGCACCCCTTCAGATTGATTGACGCCCTGAAGTTCATCCACATCGAAATTTCCTTTTGTTATCTGATTTATTAATTGCCCTTCAAGGGTATACAAATACATATGATTGAACCCACTCCGCTCCGAAAATACAATCATGTGTTTTCCATCTTTCAAAAAAGTAAACGTTTGATCTTTCACTTCTGAAATAAATTTTTTGTTCCGTTCAGAAAAGGTAATTTCTGATTTACCAGTGATTGCATCAGCCAATAATAAATCAATCTTGTTCTGAAGCCTGTTAAGGCGTAATATGCCCAGCCTGTTTGGATTGTTAGTCCACATAATACGGGGTATGTACTGATCCTTTTCATCTCCCACGTCCATATGCTGATTTTTACCACTGTTCAAATCATATACAAGGATGCTTACCAACGAATTTTGCTCTCCTGCTTTTGGATATTTATAGGTATCAATCGTGGGATATAATTCATCATAAACAGGAATGGAAAACATTTTTACCTTACTTTCGTCAAAACGCATGTAGGCGAGCTTTAGTCCATCCGACGACCACTCAAAACCTTTGTTAAAACTGAACTCTTCTTCATAAACCCAATCAGGAGCTCCATTAATTATTTCATTATGTTTCCCGTCAAAAGTTATCTGAGTCTCCTGATTTTTAATAAGATCCACAACAAAAATATTATTTTGTCTCACAAATGCGACCTTATCCCCTATCGGTGAAAAAGTGGCCAGCTGCTGTTTGCCATTTTTTGAAACCGGCATTAACCTTTTCTGCTTGATATCATACACATAAAACTCTGCTAAAAATGAATGACGATATAGTTTTTCTTCATTGGAAGTAATTAAAATTTTTGTTTCATCGCTATTAAATTCATAGCTAGAAATGTTATAGATTTCTTTTTGATGGTCCTTTAGAGAAAATAATACATCTTCTGCTTTACCGGTAGCATAATTATAGCGAACAATATCAGTACCTTTATCGAGGGTGGTATAATGCTCCCCGTCAAGCATGGAACGAATTTCTTCTATCCTGTTTGGATAAAAATAACCCGAGCCAACGGCATCTTCAAGTTTAATATTCTTAAAAGTATTTTGCGATATTGCACTAGAAATAAATACAATAAGTAGCCAAAAACTAAATAATATGATTTTATTAACCAGGTTCATAGAAATATATTTTACCGTAAATTTAATAGTCTGAAGCTTCGTTTCGCTCTTTTTTCCAAAAAAGTAGTGAAAAAGAATATTTTCCATAAAAGAGTACCAGCTTTATCAAGATAAATCGTTTTATAACCAATTAACCGGTTAATTTTATCTGTTTGCCGAATTTATATTCAATCTCTTTTGAATCAAGCATAATTTTGAATCAACAATTAATCATTAAAACATGGAAACAAGAAAAACAAGAATAGTTAGAAGAACACTTTGGGGAGTAGTGCTTATGGCTTTAGGTATTTTATTATTGGGAGAAAATATGGGCATTATTAGCTACCCAATCAGTCATATTGTATTTACATGGCAAATGTTGCTCATCGTTATTGGTAGTATAGGTTTCATTACTAAAGGGATAAATCCGGCAAGTATCATATTGATTGCCATAGGTGTATTTTTCCTGCTACCTGGGGTTGGCGGATTTTTCTGGCCTGTTATCTTAGTAGCGATAGGGCTTTCTATCCTATTCCATAACCATGATCATGGGCGCTGGCACCAAAGATGCAGAGCCGAATGGCATCAAAGACATTATCATGGATGCAGATCGGGCTGGTATAGCAACACCGACCATGAACAAAAAATACAAAATTCATCCAATGATTGAAGTTTGAAAAATACTGTCCCGTGCCATAACTTGTTGTAAATAAAACATGTAATTACTTTGATAAATTATATTTGAGGGTTTATTCTTTTATTGTTTGAAATTTAAAAAATAAGCCATTATATTTGGCTCCTACTAAAAGTTAACCTTAAGAGGCTTACCACCAACGGCAAGCCTCTTTAATTATATACAACAAACTAACGGACAATATTTATGGAAAATACTAAACCTTCTGGTAAAGTAAAGTTTTTTAGCGGAGAAGATATTCCCCTTGAATTACACAAAGTAAGAGTTGTACAAAAACTCTATTTAAATCCTATCGATCAACGTCTTAAGGCTATGCAAAAGGCAGGTTACAATACCTTCCAGCTCAATACATTGGATGTGTTCCTCGACATGCTTACCGACTCCGGTACAAATGCCATGAGTGATAACCAAATAGCTTCAATGCTTCAGGCAGATGATGCATATGCAGGGTCACAAAGTTTCTATCGTATGGAAGCCGCTGTTCGTGAGGTTTTTGGAACACAACATGTATTACCTGTTCACCAGGGTCGTGCAGCAGAAAACATCATTTCACAAACCTTTATTAAAAAGGGCGATGTAATCCCCATGAATTATCACTTTACTACCACAAAAGCACACATGGAGATTAATGGTGGAACAATCTTCGAAATTTATACCGACGAAGCGCTTAAAATCAAGAGCACAGTGCCATTTAAGGGTAATATCGATATCAATAAGTTAAAAGACCTGATTAAAAAATATGGAGCTGAGCATATTCCTTTTATCCGGATGGAAGCTTCAACAAACCTGATTGGCGGACAACCATTTTCGATTGCAAATATGCGCGAAGTTCGCAAGGTTGCTGATGAGCATAAGATCATGATGGTATTGGATGCCAGTTTGATTGGAGAAAATGCTTATTTTGTCAGTCAACGCGAAGCTGAATTTAAGAACACTGCCATCAAAGATATTTTACTTACCATGTGTGGCCTGGCCGATTTGATTTATTTCTCAAGTCGTAAAGTTAGCTCAACCCGTGGAGGTGGCATCTGCAGCAATAACAAAGATCTGATTATGAAAATGCGCGATGCCGTAGTGCTGTACGAAGGTTTCTTAACCTATGGCGGTATGTCGGTTCGCGAAATTGAAGCAATGGCAGTTGGTCTCCGCGAAACCACAGATGAAACTGTGATCAGTCAATCACCTTCGTTTATTGCTTATTTGGTTAATGAACTTGATAAAATAGGAATCCCAGTGGTAACACCTGCAGGTGCATTAGGTGCTCACCTGGATTGCATGGGCTTTATACCGCAGGTTCCACAAAAGGAATATCCTGCAGGAGCATTAGCAGCAGCACTTTATATTATATCGGGTATCAGAGGCATGGAACGTGGAACTATTTCCAGCGTTCGCGATGCTAATGGTAACGATGTACTTGCCGATGTTGAATTACTGCGTTTAGCATTTCCTCGTCGTGTATTTACATTATCGCAAACCAAATTTGTACTCGACAGAATAACATGGCTATACAAAAACCGTAATCTTATCGGAGGCTTAAAATTTGTTGAAGAACCTCCAGTATTACGCTTCTTCAATGGAGTACTGGAACCAACCAGCAATTGGCCAGAAAAACTTGTTAAACAGTTTAAGGCTGATTTTGGAGATAGCTTATAAAATATTTCTTTTACGGGTTACTTGGTACTGGTTTAATAGCTTGCTACCAGTAACCCGTAAAATTTAGTTATTTTGCAATTCATTAAAATTCCGGATTAATGACATACTTACCCCTTATTCTATCTGTGGCTTTTTTAAACCTCTTGGCAGCCATGAGTCCGGGTCCAGACTTTGTGATGTGTGTGAAAAATTCTATTACTTACTCACGAAAGGTTGGTATATATACAGGAATAGGAATTGCATTGGGACTTTCCATACATATCACCTATTGCATGGCTGGTATTGGCCTCATTATTTCAAAATCGATCATTGTTTTTAACATCATTAAAATTCTAGGGGCATTGTATCTTATTTACATGGGGATAAGATCGATTATGGCTAAGAAATCCAAGCTAAGCCTGGAAGGGGATCATATAACAACTGAACTCTCCACATGGGATGCCATAAAATCAGGATTTCTTACAAACATTTTGAACCCAAAGGCTACCATGTTTTTCCTTGCAATGTTTTCAATGGTTATAGGTAAGGATACGCCTGGGTTTGTACTTATTGTTATATCACTGATTATGATATTAACCGCTATCGCATGGTTTACGATTGTAGCCGTTTTGTTCTCACAAAATTGGGTGAGAAATAAGTTTTTGAAATTTGAGAAAGCAATTAATAGTGTATTCGGAGGCCTACTGATTCTCCTTGGTTTAAGAATTGCTTTTATACATAAATAATTTTAAGGTTGGAGAATATTGAAGATTTGAAAATGGATGATGAATTGAAATCCAGCTAATCAAACCTTAGTAAATCCCTTAAACAATGAACAATCTCAGGCGGCGTTTTCAGAGTATTCAAAAAAAGCAAAAGGCATCCGGGTTTCCGATTCAAATTCTTTTCCAAGTTCGAAAGTATCATCATCACCTTCTTCATAATACCAATCAACATTTACATCGATTATACTCGAGTTCTCACTGATAAGGCTCAGAAGGGTAAAAATCTGTTTTGAACTTGAAGTATTAATATATTCAAGTTTGATTTCCACTTTAATTTTATTACAGGTACTTTGTTTAACCCAATCTAAAATGGGTGCATAAAACTTATGCGAATCCTCAACAATTGATCTTCCTTCGATACAAATGTTTCCAGCTGGACTAAGATTTACTCTTGGCGAGTATTTGGTGGGTTCGATAATTAATTCGTTCATGGCGTTTCGATTTTGTTAGTGACTTTTGTTATAGGATACGCAAAAGTTATAATATTGATTGAAAATATTGATCTTGGGACCATTTACCTTGACCAAAGATGATTTTTTAATGATGAATGAACTCAAATTGCTAATTTAAAAGGTATAAAACAACCAAATAACTAAATTACTGTCATTTAATAACTTACAATTAATTCAAAAATTAAATTCAGAAAAACTTAACGTGGCTTTTCCAAAAATTCCTTTCTTTTTTCTGATTTTTCCCCGTCATTCTCTCAAACTTGAGATAAGTTTGAGAACAATTTAACTAACCCAAATAACTATTAATTTAACTAATTAAAAATGGAGGATTTATTATGAAAAATTTGTTTAAAGTTATGTTTCTTACAGTTGCAGTAGCTGCATGTTCAAAAGAAAGTACAATGCCAGATCAAACATCTGCTGTACCCGAATTGAAAACTTCTACTACAGTTAGTACTGCGTCAGCATTGATTTCTGCAATTGGTGCCGCTAAGGCTGGTGATGTTATTACTGTTAATGGTACTATTAAAATGACTGCAACCTTAAAATGCAAAAACAGTGGAACATCAGGTTCGAAAATTAGTCTTACCGGTGGTACGCTTGATTTTTCTTCAATGTCAATTAGCTCAAGTAACAGAGGTGTACTTTTAACAGGCAGTTATTGGAATATTACCAATATTACCATAAAAGGTGCTGGTGATAATGGTCTTTGTGTAACAACAGGAGGTAATAATTACTTTTATAAGGTTACTACCACTGCAAACAGAGATGCGGGACTCCAGATCTATAGCTCAGCTCATGATTGTAATGTAAGTTACTGTACTTCTACCAATAACAACGACACAGAGAACAGTGGAGAAAACGCTGACGGCTTTGCATGTAAATTATCCGCTGGTAAAAATAATAAATTTGACCATTGCACTTCTTCAAGTAACTCTGACGATGGTTGGGATTTATATGGACAACCTTACACTGTAACTATTACCAATTGTACTGCAACTAGTAATGGTAAAGGTTCCAATGGTGATGGTAATGGTTTTAAATTGGGCAGCTCGGGTCAAACTGTAGCTCACACTTGTACCAATTGTGTTTCCAATAATAATAAAGCTTATGGTTACACTGGCAATGGGAATAAAGGTCATATCACCACAACTGGTAGCACTGGTAGCGGCAACAGTAAAGGTTTATGGGATAGAATTTATTAATAGCAAGGTTAACTAATAAATTGAATAAATTAAGACCGGTTGTGGATTTGTCTGCAACCGGTCTTTACTTTTTGTAATAGAACTAATTAATTATTATTTCACACAAAGACACAGAGTCGCGAAGGATCTTAAAACAAACTGCCTTTAAAAAATTTCCCCCAAACTGAAAATAAAACCTCTTGAACCACCTTCACCGAAGCCATAATCAATAGCCACATTGATGTTGGAACGTTTGTTAACCTTAATTCGAAGGCCCGGACCATAACCTATTGCAATAGCCCTGAATCGATTCGATGGCCACTCGGTTGCTGATTCGGCATTAACAAATACAACACCTCCAAACAAACCATTTCGGGTTAGCTCGAAACGGTATTCCGATTCGGCATAAACAAAATTCTTACCACGGTAGCGACCTTGTACATAACCGCGGCCTGTATTGCTAAAATCATCTCCTCCCGTACAAGGCAAATCAAGGTAAGGAGGATGTCCTTTTATGGTGATGTAATTGTAACTCCAAAATGCCAAAACGTTGCGTGTGTATGCGGGCAACCTATAATATTTTCGGACATCAATTAACAGTGATTGCCAGTTTTGATCGCTACCCAAAAAAATTAAATTGTGGCGGTATGCAATGTTGCAATAAATTCCTTTATCCGGATTATTTAAATTGGTGCGGCTGTCATATAAAATGTCGAAAGAAAGTCCGGATGACATTGAATTTTTAGTGATACCATAACTTTTGAAATCTGTTTGAATACTGTCGTCATTATCGATTATCCTTGAATGATAATCAAGCATATATCCAATACCTGCATAAAAATCTGTTAAAATTTTCTTTTTTGCTTTCTGGTATAATCGCAGATAGACGTAATCAATCGGCTCTGCCTTTGAACTGGAATGTGTTCCCAAACCAAAAGTATTTGTTGGGAATTTATATGCCCGCCAGTCCCCGGATAAATTTAAACCGAGTTTCTCAGGGAAAATGTTGCTATTGATAGTTGTCCAATATTGGTTCTTTAGCGAATAACTAAAATTAACCATTACAGTAGACATCTTGTGTTTGTCCAAATGCGTATAAAAGGATGTGCGGGTTGTCAGAGAAAACATATAACCTGAAGACATTGCATATCCGAAGGTAGGAACAATGGCTAAAAAAGGTCCAAGTCCAGCTTTCGTTTCAGACTTCTTCGAAAGGTTTCTACCAGGCGTGAAAACGGTATGGTAAATATCAATGATGTCTTTTTCAGAAATTTCATGTATTGGTTTACCTGACAAAAGTAAAGTGTCCTGCCCCGTTTTATATTTATTCGAAGAAGCTATAACCATATCATTTCTGACCAATCCAAAGAGGACGATCAAACTTACACAAAATACGGCACTAATTTTGTGATGCAGCATATTCTACAAAATACCAGTAAATCATAATGTTACTCCCCTTTACGAAAGTCATTTCAGCTGGTTGAATGTAGTATTTAATTTTGAATTCAATTTATGTTAGAAAAAATAATTTCAACTGAAATAATCTCTGATTCTGAACTTCTGTTAGCATATAGTTGGACTTAATCCATATTCTTTTCTGAAACATTTCCGAAAATGAGAAAGCGTGTTTGCAATACTTAAAACCCTTGTATTACCTTATTGTTAATTATTACATTTAGAAGCTGGAGATTTTTTGCAAAATCGACCTGCATGGGTGTTGTCACATTTCGAATATTGCAATTGACCATCTTCAGGTTTTCGACAGGTGATTCTTTGTAAGCTTTTATAAATATTCCGTATCTCCCACCATTTTCCACTTCCATATTTTCTATCCAAATATTCCGTATAACAGGCATAAAATCTCCGGGTTGCTCGTAAAACATATTGCAGCTGACAGCATCGTGGCGGTAGGTTCCAACTTTGATATCCTTCATAAATACATTCTCAATAATTCCACCGCGGCTTGAGCTGGTTTTTAATCGTAATATCCTTTCCAGGTTTGGGCTGCTCATGGTGCAATGAATAGTATAAATATTTTTTGCTCCTCCTGAAATTTCGCTGCCTATAGCAACGCCTCCATGGCCATCCTTCATCTCACAGTTTTCTATGATGTGGTTTTCTGCTGGCTTTCCAATTCTTCTGCCATCTTCATCCCTTCCTGATTTTATGGAAATACAATCATCCCCTGTATCAAAATAACAATTGCTGATTAATACATTTTTGCATGATTCCGGATCCACGCCATCGCTATTCGGCCCATGAGAAATAATTTTTACATTATCCACCGTTACGTTTTCACATAATACAGGATTAACACACCACATTGGCGAACGAACGATCTTTATTCCAGATATTAAAATATTTTTACAGTTGTATGTTTGAATAAAATTGGGCCTTAAATAATGTCCTTCTCCAAATACTCGTGTTGCAGGATCCGTCTTTTTACGATTCAGATCATGCAATAAATTTCTGGCTTTAACTTGTTTTGAGGGTCTATCCCTGTTCCACCCCCACCAGTTTTCATAATTTGCTCTGCCATCTAAAATACCATTGCCTGTTATTGCAATGTTTTCCTGGCCATAGGCATAAATTAAGGCTGAATAGTTCATTAGTTCCATGCCTTCCCATCTCGAAAAGACGATTGGATAATCTTTAGGATCAATGCTAAAAATGATCTTCGCACTATCTTCCAGGTGTAAATTAACATTGCTTTTTAGCTGAATAGCTCCTGTTAAAAACGTGCCATACGGAATAATAACACTGCCACCGCCGTTTTCATGACAAGCCTCGATTGCTTTTGAAAATGCAAGTGTATTTATTGTTCTGCCATCACCAATGGCGCCGTATAGGGATATGGAGAATTCCTTCTTTGGAAATTCAGGGGCCTTAATTTGTTGTTTAATCTTTTCGATTTCATTCAATGGTTCTGTTGAAGATTTCCAAACTCTTTCTGTGTTTTGTCCCTTAACATTCAGAAATAACAAAGATATCAGCATGCAGAGAACAGGAACCCTTCTCGATTGCATAAAAAAAACAGTTTTCAAAATTTATCGAATTAAAATATTTTATCTAGCAACAACATTTGGAAAATATGTGGATGCGCCATTAATTGAGAAATCAAATTTATGATAATTCGACCATACATCAGGTTTGTTTCCGTACCAAAAAGCAATGTTCATTGTTTCAAATGGAGCAATATTTCAAAATGAGCGTAATGAAGTTAGAATATCATCAGGCCGTCTAAGTGTAAGGGGAAATCTATTTCTTATTGGGTTTCTAAAGAGAATAAAGGAATTTGAAATTAGTGTATTATGTATTCTTTATTAATTTTGTCAGAGTCTATTATCAGCCAAACTGAGACATTTGCTGGCGGTTGGTAATAACACACCATTAACCAATAACTACTTGACTGGACTCAATTTTAAATAGGGAAAAAGATGAATCAAATAAAAACTTTAATTTTTTTGATGAAAAAGATACAGATTGCAGCTGTATTAGCATTATTTCTGCCATCGTTTACCTGGGCAATCGGCGATTCCACCTACATCTCTATTTCAGGAGGAAAAGACCTGTTCATGTTATCTGCATCCGGAAAATCAACAACATTATGCATTAACTCGATAGATTACCCTGGCGTAATCAGGGCCTTGAATGATCTTAAAACAGATATCGGCAAGGTAACTAACAATGAACCCGGCATTGCCATTGACAAAATACCTCACCAAAAAGAAATTGTGATCGTTGGAACATTGGGCAAAAGTCCGGTTATTGATCAATTGGTGAAAAATAAAAAACTTGACATAAAAGAAATTGCAGGGAAATGGGAAGCATTTATTATTCAAACAGTTGAAAAGCCCTTGCCAGGTATCGATAAAGCCCTTGTTATCGTGGGAAGCGACAAACGTGGCACTATTTACGGTATTTACGATTTATCGGAACAAATTGGGGTTTCACCATGGTATTGGTGGGCTGATGTTGCAGTTGATCATAAAGACGCTCTTTTCGTAAAACCTGGTAAATATATACAATACCCAAGTATTAAATACCGTGGCATTTTTATAAATGACGAAGCGCCTGCTTTATCCAACTGGGTTCAGGAAAAGTATGGACTTGTCAAAACAAGCCACGACCCTCCAATCCATAGTGGAGTTGCCAATTATAACCATGAGTTTTATTCAAAAGTATTCGAATTATTACTCAGGTTGAAAGCTAATTATCTTTGGCCAGCCATGTGGAATAATGCCTTTAATGAAGATGATCCTGAAAACCCACGTCTTGCCGATGAATATGGTATTGTTATGGGAACCTCTCATCAGGAGCCGATGATCCGTTCTCAAAAGGAATGGGATAGACGCTACTATAGCTCTCTTGGCCATTGGAATTATTATAATCATCCGGATACATTGGTGGATTTTTGGAGAAAAGGTGTCCGGCGCAATAAAAACTATGAAAGCATAATTACTATGGGGCTTCGTGGGGCCAATGATTCAGAGATAGCCGGTGACATGAAAGCGAATATTGCTATGATTGAAAGCATTGTTACCAGGCAGCAAAAGATTATAAGCGAAGAAATGAACCCGGATATAACTAAAGTCCCTCAATCATGGTGCTTATACAAAGAGATCATGGATTATTACAACGAAGGAATGCGCGTCCCCGACAATATAACCCTTTTATGGTCAGACGATAATTGGGGCAATATCCGCAGGCTGCCTACCCCTGATGAAAATAAACGAAGCGGAGGCTCAGGAACTTATTACCACTTCGATTATCATGGAGGTCCTCGAAGTTATGAATGGATCAACACCAATCCAATTGCTAAAATTTGGGACCAGATGTCTCTTGCCAAACAATATGGAGCCGACAGAATATGGATCGTAAATGTAGGACATTTTAAAGGCTATGAATTACCAATGGAGTATTTTATGAGCCTTGCATGGAATACGAACAAATGGACAAACTCCAACATAAATGAATACACCCTCTTATGGGTTACCCGTGAATTCGGGTCTACTTACGCAAACGAGATCGCGGAGATTATTTCAAAATACACGAAATTTAATGGACGGCGTAAACCGGAATCTTTATCACCCCGGACATATAGTTTGGTTAACTATAAAGAGGCCGAAAACATTGTCGCAGAATATAACAAAATTGCCACCCAGGCCGAAGCCATTTATAACAAACTACCTCAGGAAAAACGCGATGCCTTTTATCAGATTGTTTTGTTTCCCACAAAAGTCTGTGCCTTGGTTAACGAATTGTATGTAACTGCCGGCAAAAATAATTTATATGCACGCCAAAAGCGTGCAAGTACAAACAATATGGCTGCACAAACCCAAGCTTTATTTCAAGCCGATACAACGCTAATGACTTATTACAATCATGTGTATGCTAACGGAAGATGGAACCACTTTATGGATCAGACTC
>WSSedL1CaDRAFT_10001680_pt1 | contig 12382 bp, 8 predicted proteins | sample WetSurSL1Cattail_FD_9464 | JGI IMG/M metagenome (IMG submission 9464)
GTTGCCAGCGCTTCTGCAACTACAATATATACTTATACCTATAATGGAACAACTATAGGTACGTCCTCTATTGCAGCGGCTTCGGGGTATGATTACGGGTACAGCGGAACTGTAAGTAGTTCTTTTACTGCCAACGAAGGTACTGCTTCCATAAAAGTTAATTATAATGTTAATGGAGCTTCCAGTGCAAAAGGCTGGTTGAATTACCTTAAAATTTGGTGTAGGAAAAATCTTGCCATGGAAAGCGGGCAATTGAAATTTAGCGATATTAATTCTGTTGATTCTGGTTATATATCCCGCTACAATATTGCTAACGCAGGAAGTAATATTTGGGTTTGGGATGTTACCAACCTTTGGGGAGTCAGTCAAAAGAGTACTTCGTTAAGTGGAAGTACATTGAGCTTTGTTGCTACTAGCGATACACTGAAATATTATATTGCATTTGATTATACAAGCGGATATTTAACTCCGACTATTTCAAAGACAAAAATTGATAATCAGAATTTACACTTAAATACGGGTGTTAATTATATTATTGTTACCCACCCCGATTTTGAGGCTCAAGCAGAAGAATTAGCCCAATTAAGGGAGGCTAATGATTCTCTCACGGTATTGGTAGTTACACCCGAACAGATTTACAACGAGTTTTCATCCGGCAACCCGGATCCTGCTGCCATTAGAAATTTTGCTAAGATGGTTTATGATAGATCTGTTTCTGGTGATAATGCTTTAAAATATCTCTTACTTTTTGGAGATGGTTCTTATGACCGAAAATCAACCAGCAGCAGTAATACCAATTATGTCTTGACTTATCAATCTGTTAATAGTTTAAATTACATTTATTCCTATTGTTCCGACGATTATTTCGGCTTGCTTGATAAGGGCGAAGCGATGGGCAGCGGATTGATGGATATTGGTGTGGGGCGTTTCCCTGTAAGTGATACCGATGAAGCTAATGCTATTATTAACAAGTTGAAATCGTATGTAAAATCTTCTATGTATGGAAGCTGGAGAAATATATTGAGTTTTGTGGCGGATGATTATGATGCTGATGGCGATATTTTCATGTATGATTCTGATAAGATTACAGAAACATTAAAAAGCAGCTACCCGAATTTCAATATAGAAAAGATTTATTTAGATGCTTTTCAACAAGTATCTGGTTCTTCCGGAGAAAGTTATCCAGATGTAAATACAGCTATTTACAATCGAATAAACCAGGGTGGTTTAATAATGAACTATATGGGCCATTCTAACGAACGGTGCTGGTCGTCAGAGTTAATTTTACAGCAGTCGGATATAAATAGCTGGACCAACAGTATTTATCCATTGATGTTTACTGCTTCCTGTGAGTTTGGGAGATTTGATGATTATGATTATCAGAGCGGTGCCGAAAATGCTTTAATGAATGCTAATGGAGGTGTAATTTCAATTATTTCCGCTACCCGCGAGGTAATACATTCTAATAATAACAGGCTTAATAAATATTTCTTTCAAAAAATATTTTCTCAGGATTCTAACAGTAAAAAAATCTCTGTTGGTGAAGCTTTACGCCTGGCTAAGAATTTGACAGGTACTGAAATAAATAAATGTAGCTTTGTTTTATTGGGCGATCCTGCCTTAGTTTTACCTTATACATTAAACCAGGTTTCAACAGATAGTGTTAATGGTAAGGTTGTAACCGGGTCTGATACCGTTAAAGCATTGGAGGAAGTTACAATTGCCGGTAGCATAAAAACTTCTACCGGAACAGATTATAGTACATTCAACGGAACTATTTATCCGGTGGTATATGATAAATCTGAGACATATACTACACTGGCAAATGATATAGGCTCTGCGTTTAGTTTCAACTCTCAGAAAAATATATTATTCAGTGGTCAGGCATCTGTGGTAAATGGTAAATTTAGTTTTTCTTTTATTCTGCCTAAAGATATAGACTATAGCTACGGTGCCGGGAAAATGAGTTACTATGCCAAAACAAGCAGTAATGAAGATGCTTCCGGTTATAGCAATGATATCATAATTGGTGGTATAAACTCAACAGATGTTACAGACGATAGGGGCCCCGTAATTAATCTGTACATAAACGACAGTACGTTTCGGGATGGAGGAATTACCGATAAATATCCTGCGATGTATATAAAACTTCAGGATAGTAGTGGAATTAACAGCAGTGGCACAGCTATCGGTCACGATTTAGTAGCCACACTCGACGGTGATTTATCTTCTCAATATATTTTGAATTCTTATTATCAATCTAATCTTGATGATTATAAAAAGGGCGAAATATATTACCAATTGCCTGAAATGAGTGCCGGAACCCATACTATTCTGTTTAAAGCCTGGGACTTACTTAATAACTCATCTACGGCTCAAATAACATTTAACGTATTGGGCGAGCAAAATCCGGTTATTCAAAATCTGTATTGCTATCCTAATCCGACATCCGGAGAAACAAAATTTTACTTTGAACACAATAAAAGTGGTGAAAGTCTCGATATTGAAATAGATATTTATAATATGACAGGCTTGCCGGTTTGTAAATTAACTACTACTATAGAATCTGAGGGATATACTTCCGGCGAACTGGAATGGGATGGGAAATCATCCTCTGGAAAAGCTTTGCCCTGTGGAATTTATCTTTATAGAGCAACTATAATATGTTCTGATGGAACTACTACCAGCGGGGCAAAAAAACTGATGATAATTAAATAAAATTTTATAATTCAAATTATTATTTTTGTCGCACTAATTTTAATACAATGATAAGAAGAGTCACTTTATTTACCTTAACATTAGCAACATTAAGTATTTCATCCTATTCACAGACTTCTGTGAGTGAATTGGCCGGTCAGGAAAATGTCATTAGTACAGCCGTACCTTTTTTAACAATTACTCCTAACTCACGCTCAGGAGCTATGGGTGATGCCGGAGCTGCATTGTCTCCGGATGTAAATTCTTTACACTGGAATCCTGCAAAATATGCTTTTATTGAAGATGATATGGGTGTTTCATTTTCTTATACTCCCTGGTTAAGAAATTTGGTGGGCGATATGGACTTGGCTTATTTAACCGGTTTTAAAAGGATAGACAAACAACAGGTGATAGCCGCCTCATTATTATATTTTTCACTTGGGGATATTGAGTTTACTGATGGCAATGGAGTTTATCAGAGTACTGCAAAACCTAACGAATTTGCAGTTGACGCTGCTTACTCCAGAATGTTTGGTGAAAAATTTAGTGGTGGTATTGCATTCCGTTTTATCCGTTCCGACTTGTCTAATGGTTATAGTTCGGATGGCTCTGATGCTAAAGCTGGAACTTCTTTTGCTGCTGATATTTCTGCTTTTTATACCGATAAAGTTAAAATTTCTGATTACAATGGCAAAATGTCTTATGGTATAGATATTTCCAATATTGGTAACAAAATGACTTATACCAAAACCTCTGAAAATAAGGATTTCTTACCTACAAATTTAAGGTTAGGGGGATCTTTAAGTCTTGATATCGACCAATTTAATTCTTTTACAGCTACTTTGGATTTAAATAAATTATTAATTCCTACTCCTCCAAAGATTGTAACAGAGTCTGACGGTACTGTAGATACCGTTGGTGTCTATTCGGATGCCTCTGTATTAACTGGTATCTTTCAGTCTTTCTCCGACGCACCTGGTGGCTTTAAAGAAGAATTGCATGAAATATCTTATGCCGGAGGTGTTGAATATTTGTACAAGAAACAATTTGCAATCAGAGCAGGTTATTTTAACGAACATCAGACAAAAGGCAACCGTAAATATTTTACTGCTGGTTTAGGAATTCGTTTTAATGTATTTGGCGTGGATTTTTCATACCTTATTCCTCAAACTACCAATAGCCCGTTAGCTAATACTTTAAGGTTTAGCTTAAACTTTAATTTTGATGCATTTAGGAAGGTTAAAAACAAATCCTAATATTATATTACAACATAGATTTATAGCTCAGCCTGGTTTAATCTACGCTGAGCTATATTGTTTTTGGACATATATAAAAATTTTTATTTAATATTTTGAACTATGAAAATACGCGTTGGCTTTGGTTTTGATGTTCATCCTTTAGTTGAAAACCGCGATTTTATTTTAGGCGGAATTAAAGTAGAACATTCAAAGGGCGCTCTTGGGCATTCAGATGCTGATACATTGATACACGCTATATGCGACGCTTTGCTTGGAGCTGCAAATCTTGGAGATATCGGGAAACATTTTCCGGATACTTCTGCCGAATTTAAAAATATTGACAGCAAAATACTTTTATCCCGCACTGTCGAATTAATCAGAGATAACGGCTATTCCATATCAAATATTGATACTACCGTTTGTCTTCAAAAACCTAAAATTAAACCATTTATTCCGCAGATGACCGAAACTCTTGCTGCCGTTATGAATATTCCGGTTGAAGATATATCTATAAAAGCAACAACTACCGAAAAATTAGGTTTTGTCGGGCGCGAAGAAGGAATTTCTGCTTATGCCGTTGTTTTACTGACTAAATAAAGCAAATCTTTCCGAGATTTTAAATTTAGTATTTGGGAATTATTCAAAATTTATATTTTTGTTATCTATACAGAATTTATTCGATGAGCATAACCGACAATTTATCTCTAGTAAAAAGAGAAATACCTGCAAATGTTACTTTAGTTGTTATTTCTAAAACAAAGCCCGCTGAAGCAATATTGGAAGCCTATCAAACGGGACATAAAATATTTGGAGAAAATAAGGTACAGGAGTTGGTATCGAAATATGAGATTTTGCCAAAGGATATTGAATGGCATTTAGTCGGGCATTTGCAATCCAATAAAGTTAAATATATCGTTCCGTTTATTGGGTTGATTCATTCGGTTGATTCCTTAAATTTATTAAGTGAAATTAATAAACAGGCATTAAAAATGAACCGAATAGTAAATTGTTTGTTACAGATTTATATAGCCTCGGAAGATACTAAGTTCGGATTGAGTAAAGATGAACTTTTCCAGTTGATTACTTCCTCTGAATTTAAATCGTTTACCCATATCTCCATTAAAGGTTTAATGGGAATGGCTTCTAATACAGATGACGAAAAAATTATTAGAGCTGAATTTAAAAGTTTGTTTGATATATTTGTTGAACTAAAGAATGGAATATTTCAGAATAATCCCGATTTTAAAGAGCTTTCAATGGGAATGTCTTCTGATTATCCCATAGCAATTGAACAAGGAGCCACTTTGGTAAGAATTGGCAGCAAAATTTTTGGGGAGCGTGTTTACAATAAAATGACTTAAAACTACTTATTATGGTAAATCTTAAAACAACTTATTTGGGCCTCGAATTAAAGAATCCTGTTATTGTAAGTAGTTCGGGGTTAACCGACTCTGTCGATAAAATTAAAAACCTTGAAATTCAGGGTGCTGCTGCTGTTGTTTTAAAGTCGCTGTTTGAAGAACAAATAAAGGTTGAAGCCGGTATCCTTAAAGATAAAGAAACTTCTCAATATCCGGAAGCTTCGGATTATATTAGTACTTATGTAAAAGATAATGCAATTTCCAATTACCTTACTTTAATCAAAGACGCCAAAGCTGCTGTTTCTATTCCGGTGATTGCAAGTATCAATTGTTATTCAGCCGACGAATGGATTTACTTTGCTAAAGAGATAGAATCTGCCGGTGCAGATGCTCTTGAATTAAATATTTATTATATACCTATAGATAAAGATTTTACATCTGCTGATTTCGAAAATATTTATTTTGAAATTTGTTTAAAAATTAAGGAAACTATTAAACTTCCGGTTGCTATTAAGTTAGGATCCAACTTTACTAATCCGTCATATTTAGTTGAACAGCTATATTTTAGAGGAGCTTCCGGTGTTGTTTTGTTTAACCGATTTTACGAAACAGACATTGATATTACCACACTTAAATTAAAACCGGGAAATCTTTTTAGCCACGAGTACGATATTAGAAATACCCTGCGTTGGGTTGCTATTACATCTTCTCAGGTTCCGAAAATAGACATATCGGCATCTACAGGAGTTCACAGCAGTGAAGCAGCTATAAAGCTTTTACTTGCCGGTGCTCAAACTGTTCAGGTATGTTCTGTTTTATACAAACACGGGCCTTCGTTTATTAAAACTATTTTGGAAGGAATTACTTCCTGGATGGAATTAAATAATCGCGAAGATATTAAATCGTTCCGTGGTCAGTTGAATTATAAAAATATTGAAGACCCCGCTGTTTACGAGAGAGCTCAGTTTATGAAATATTTTTCCTCACAGCTTTAGCGGAATTAGTATCCAATAAGCCAAAGATTATTATCCTTGTCAATGCATTTATTGACAAGGTTTATAAGTTGTAAGTTTATTGATTTTAGCTTTTCTTTATAAAATTCCCAGTTTAAACGCCAGCTTTTATCGTTCTTTTCTATTTCAATAACAAAATTGGAACCTAAAAATTTGCTGCCCGAAAAATCGATGAAATTTTCGATGCTATTAATTTTTTCTATTTTGTTTAGAAAGTTTTTTAATTCATTTAATAAAACTACAAAATTTCTGCTGTTATATTTAGTCGGACCGAAGTAATCGTATAGATTGTTGCTTTTTTCAAAGCATTCGGAAAACAGATTAAATAAATCTGTATCCATAAACAAGGATTCCTTATCACATTTGATATAAGAGTTACTGTCTCCAGAGGTATTAAATTCAATGAAGTTCAAATTATTTGCTCCATATATTTCAAATCTCATAGTACAACTGCTATTATTCAATCAAATATACTAAAATCCCTTTAAATAAAAAACCAAAAAATAAGGTTTGTCTTTCATTTTGTAATCGTTTACTTTGTATTTTTTATTTCGGTAACTCATGAATACAATTGAAATTGAATCGTCTTTTCTTTTACTACTCAAAACTTTTAGCAGCGACAGAGTTTTACAAATAGTTAAGCTGCCTCCATCTGGCTCTTATCGTGAATATTACCGGATAATTTGTGAATCCAAATCTTTTATTGGGGCTTACAACGAAGATAAAGCAGAGAATAATGCTTTTGTGGCTTTTACCAGGCATTTTTTTTCGAAGGGGGTTGCTGTTCCCGAAATTTACGCGGTTAATAATGAGCTTACCCTTTATATTCTTCAGGATTTAGGCGATATCACTTTGTTAAAGTACATTCAGGATTTGGGCTATCCGGCTAAATTATCCCAATCCGTGAAAGATATGTATAAAAAGGTGATTGGGCAGTTGCCTGTTTTGCAGGTTACCGGAGGCGATGGAATTGATTATTCGATATGTTATCCCCGTCATGCGTTTGATAAACAATCTATGTTGTGGGATTTGAATTATTTTAAATATTATTTTTTAAAGCTGGCTAAAGTTCCTTTTAATGAGCAGTTACTCGAAAATGATTTTGAAGTATTTACCGATTTTTTATTAACAGCTGATTGTAATTACTTTTTGTTCCGCGATTTTCAAAGCCGGAATGTTATGATTCTTAACCAACAGCCTTGTTTTATCGATTATCAGGGTGGACGTAAAGGTGCCTTGCATTATGATATAGCTTCAATCTTATTTGAAGCAAAAACCAATTTACCTGCAGAGTTTCGGCAGGAATTACTCGATTTTTACATAGAATCATTAAACGAAATAATACCTGTTGCAAAGGAAGATTTTATGAAGCATTTCTACGGATATGTTTATATTCGGCTGATGCAGGCCATGGGAGCTTATGGGTTCCGGGGGTTGTATGAGAAAAAGGAATTATTTCTGCAAAGTATTCCTTTGGCATTGAATCATTTATCGTGGTTGCTGACTAACGTTACTCTTCCGGTTGAATTACCTGAATTAAATAAAGTATGGAATTATCTCGTTAAATCTGACTATATCAGGGATTTGGCAAATCAAAATACGGCTCTTACCATTTCTGTTAACAGTTTCTCGTATCGCAGGGGAATACCGGTTGATGAATCTCCTAATGGTGGTGGTTTTGTTTTCGATTGCCGTGCCATCCATAACCCAGGCAGGTATGATGAATATAAGCAACTTAACGGGAAAGATTTGCCGGTTATTCAGTTTTTCGAAAAGGAGACTGAAATGGCTGATTTTCTTAGTTCGGTTTTTAAATTAGTAGATACATCTGTTACTAAATATTTGGAACGTGGTTTTTCTAATTTGATGGTAAATTTTGGATGTACAGGCGGACAGCATCGCTCGGTATATTCTGCCGAAATGCTTCATAAGCATCTTTTAGATCATTTTAAGGACAAAAATATTATTGTTAAATTACGTCACAGAGAAATGGAAATGAAAACTGTTCAGCAATAATTAAACAATCCGTTGTTTTTTTATTTAATACTTGGTGAGAGTTTTCGTTTGATTAACTTATTTATATTATTTAATAAACATGAAGGCTATGGTTTTTGCTGCGGGTAAAGGAACCCGTTTGCAACCTTACACGGATACAATGCCCAAAGCCCTTGTAAAGGTTGGGGGGGTACCCATGATTGAACTTATTTTAAAAAAGATAATCCGAAGTGGTTTTGATGATATCATAATAAATGTTTATCATTATGCCGATATGATTGTTGATTTTTTAGAACGTAACAATAATTTTGGAGCTAAAATAACGATATCCGACGAAAGTGATGAGTTGCTTGAAACCGGCGGCGGACTTAAAAAAGCAGCCTGGTTTTTTGATGATCATAAACCTTTTTTAGTTCATAATATTGATATTTTATCTAATATAGATTTAGAGGCTTTTTATAAGGCACATTTAACCAATAACTGTCTGTCAACACTTGCTGTTAAGGAGCGAAATACTTCACGCTCATTATTGATTAACTCTAATGGTGAATTAAGCGGCTGGCGCAATAACCAAACTGGCGAAGAGAAAATTCCGGTTATGGATAAAGAAAATCTAATTCCGATTGCTTTTAGTGCCATCCATGTTATGAGTCCAGATATTTTACCTTTGATTACAGAAACCGGTAAGTTTTCCATAACAGATGTTTATCTGAGGTTAATAAAGGAACACAGGATAATGACATATCGTCACGATGCCGATTTTTGGTTTGATATGGGGCGTACTGAATTTCTTTCTCAGGCAGCACCTTACGTTGGGTTGACCGGGCGATAAAAAATAAATATTTAAAAGTTCAAGGGTTTAAGAGTTTTATGTTTAAAGCCTAGGGTTAAGAGGCTGTGTAAAAAGTTCAAAAATTGAGCTGAATTACAAATTTAGCTTAGCACCGAAGCTTATAAACCAAGGTATTGCGCTCGGCGGAATTTGCAATTCCGCCGTAAAAATTGATTTTTTACACAGCCTCTTAGATAATCCGACACAGCATCTTAGCGATAGCGATCTCTTGAGCGATAGCGAAAAAATGCTTTGCCGAACAAATAAAAGCTTTATAATACCGAGCTTGGCGGGATGCTAAGCACAACTATGGTCTCAAATAGTCTAATCTAAGATTTTCATTCTAAATCAATAAGGATATGTAAATAATACATTGTCGACTTAGGTTTCGTAGGCACTAACGCCACGAAGTGGCAACTTAAATCAACTCAAGGCATCGCCTTGAGAAAATGCAAAACAATCCAAAGCGTCCTGAAAGGACAACTAAAATTACTTTATACTCGAACAAATTATAATAATACTACAGCGGAAAATGCTTTACAAAATAGAGCTTAGCAAGATTCTCTGTTTTGGTTTATACATTGGTACATTGGCACATTGGCATATTGGCACATTGGCACATTGGCACATTGGCACATTTACACCTTAGCACCTTGGCACATTAATTCTACGCAATCACCCCCGAACCCATAAGTTCTTCGCCGTCGTACCAGGCGGCAAACTGGCCGGAGGTTATTCCCCTTTGCGGTTTATCAAAAAGGATGTAAAGGCCATCGGGCTGCATGTAAAGTGTTGCATTCTGCAGTGGTTGCCGGTATCTGATGCGGACCTGGAATGTACGATTCTCGTTTTCCTGCATGGTTAAATCTTTTCTAATCCAGTGGATTTCTGATTTTGCAATAAAAAGAGCTCTGCGGTTTAGTCCCGGATGATCATCTCCCTGTCCGGTATAAACAATATTGTTTTCAGTGTCGGTAGCAATTACAAACAGCGGTTTTTCTTTTCCGCCTACATTTAAACCTTTTCGCTGTCCTATAGTAAAAAATTGTGCACCGTTGTGTTTTCCAACCTTAAGGCCATCGGTTTTTTTGTAAATATAGGGAGTGGAAAGATATTTTAGTTTTTCTTTAATATCCACGGGCTCTTCGGTCGCAAACACGGGTAAATCCGGGAAAATTTCAATTATATCGCCCTGACTGCTTTTAAGTTTTTGTTGTAAAAAAACCGGTAGATCAACTTTTCCAACAAAACAAATACCCTGCGAATCCTTGCGGTGCATAGTTGCCAGCTCCATTTCTTCGGCTATTTTTCGCACTTCGGGCTTTATTAAATGCCCTACCGGAAAAAGCGCTTTGGTAAGCTGTTGTTGAGAAAGTTGGCACAGAAAATAGCTTTGATCTTTGTTTTTATCAACGCCAGCAAGTAAATGATAAATTTCTTTTCCATCGGAATTAACGGTAGTCTCTTTTCTGCAATAATGTCCGGTGGCTATGTAATCAGCTCCAATTTTTAGAGCCTCATCCAAAAATAAATCGAACTTAACTTCGCGATTACACAATACATCAGGGTTGGGAGTACGACCTTTTTCGTATTCCGAAAACATATAATCCACCACTCTTTTTCTGTATTGCTCACTAAAATCAATAGTTTTAAAAGGGATGTCCAGTTTTTTGGCTACCAGTTCAGCAAATATAAGATCATCATTCCATGGACAATCGCCGGCAAGCGTACCTGTGGTATCATGCCAGTTAATCATAAAAAGACCTGTAACGTCATAACCTTCCTTTTTTAAAAGATAGGCAGCAACGCTCGAATCTACGCCTCCGGATAAACCAATTACAACTTTCTTTTTCACCGATTTAAATAATTTGGGATGACAAAAGTAATAAAATATTTGGTAAGATATTGAAACTGTTGCTTTAGCGTTCTTTATTTTAACTTTCTATAACAGGTAAATATTCAGTATCATACCCGGTTTTCTGTAGGGTATGATACTGTAAAATTTTTATTTTTTTACAAGTTTTAAGGTACGGGTTTGGCCGTTTATTAAGGAAACTTTTAGAACATAATATCCTAATGGAATGTTTGACGTATTTATTTCTAAATCGGACTGTTTGTTGCCGTCCACTTCGAAAACCTGGGTGCCTAACTGAGTGTATATCTTGATTTTCTTGATTTGATCATCTGCTTTAATTGTTAAATCGTTACCTTCGAGTGGATTAGGGAAGCAAATAACATCTCTGTCCGCCACAATTTTATTTTCGTTAACAGATGATGAACTACAAGAGGTGGACACTCCGGAAGTTGTATTGATACCGGCTATAGTTGCATCATAATAGACAACAGCATTTCCCTTGCTGCTGGGAATTGTGATAGAAGAACAATTTTTAAAAATTAAACTGTCAATAAAGTTGGCGATTAAGCCTTTAGTTGTGGCTGCTAACTGAACATTATCAAAAACAACATTTTTTATATAAGCTTCAGGCAATCCATAGATGATTCCTGCATAAGTTGAATTGGTAACGGTTATGTTTTTAAAGGTGATGTTTTTCCAGATGGGAGTGGTGCTGGTAACTGTTCCTGCGGTCTGTGCTGATGCTGGGTAAGGTTCACTGTCATACCAACTGGTAATGTAAAACGGGTATTTAACATTAGTCATTGTAATGTTTGAATAGCTGAAGGTAGAATCCTGACCTCCACGAGTATTATTTGATTTTAAACGGATGCCGTTTGTAGTTCCGTTAAAGGTGCAGCTATCCACAGTTACATTATGAACACCGATTGTATAACTGCCAACAGACATTCCGTGGCCGGTGCCAAATGTGCAGTTTTTTACACTAATATTAGTACTATAACTGTCTATTGCTACGTTATCGTCGCCTTCAGAAAGATTACAATTATGTATATCAACACCATCCCAGTACCAAATATCAATAGCGTCTGTGTTAGGGGAAGTGGAAGGTGCATATATTGTAACATTGGAGATTGTCCCGTTTGAGCCATAACTGCTGCTTTGTCCTAAGGTGATGTGTACGTTGGGCGCATTTCTTACAGTAATTCCGGTAATTAAAACTTTGGAACATGCTTTAAACCGTATCATACAGGGTCTTTTTATAGCGGAATTCGCATCGTAAGCAGTCCACCAATCAGTTCCGTTACCTTCGATAGTCCCGGTACCACTAATTTCAATATTGCTAAGGCCCGAACCATAGATGAAATTGGCGTATTGATCTTTTGTCCCATTAT
>WSSedL1CaDRAFT_10001681_pt1 | contig 12381 bp, 13 predicted proteins | sample WetSurSL1Cattail_FD_9464 | JGI IMG/M metagenome (IMG submission 9464)
TATACAAAAGTAGACGATTACAGTCCGCATGCCATTACTCACCTTAATATTATACAATCTATGCTGGCAGTAGATTTTAAAAAATATACCAGCAGGGTTGAAATAGATGATGTCTTGGAGCAAACGGTTAAAGATATTGCAGTTAGGCAGTTTATAATGAAAAATGTACACAGGAATGCTGACGGCAGTTTCTGCTGGAAATTAAATATTGAGGTACTCAGCAGATATTTACCTGAAATTTTGAATTCCATACATCTCGAAAAGTATATTCCTGCAGAAGGTCTTGCCAGTTTTCCGGTATTGTTTATTCGCGGTGGAATGTCGGATTATTTAATTCCGGAATATTACCCTGAAATTAAAAAGAATTTCCCCGACGCGCATATTGAAACTATTCCTAATGCCGGGCATTGGGTACATGCTGAGCAACCTGCACTTTTTATAAAAGCTGTTGAAGATTTTCTCAGAGGTTCGGATTGCTGAATGTTGTCACAGAATGAATATGCTGGTCATTCATGATTGCATCGCCTTTAAATCTTAGAAAAAGCTGAGCAATTGTTATTACATCTTTTTCGCAATATTTTACAATCCGCTCCAGGTTGTTTTCGTTGTAATATACTCCCGCAACTTCACTTCCGTTAATATCATCCTTGGGTGTAGGGATGCCGAACACAGCAGATAATAGTTCCAGGGAAGTGTAGTTTTTAAAATCTCCGAATTTCCAGAGTTCCATAGTGTCCAGAAAGGAAACTTCCCAGGGTTTTTTCCCGGCTATATCCAATACTTTGGGCAGGGTTATGTTGTTAATGAGCATACGGCGGGCAATATACGGAAAGTCGAATTCTTTACCATTATGGGCGCAAAGCTGCAGGTTTTTGCGTTTAGAGAATGTGTTGAGCATTTGTCCAAATTCAAGCAGAAGTTCCTTTTCGTCGTGATTGTAAAAACTTTTCAGTCGCAGATATTGCTCATTTTCTTCGATGTAAAGGTAGCCGGTTGAAATACATACGATCTTCCCAAATTCTGAATAAATACCGGCCCTCTGGTAAACGTCAGCAGCCGATTCCTCTGGTTTCCGGAACCCTGTGGATTTTTTATTCCATAGATATTTAAATGTTTCGTTAAGCTCCTCATAATTTGATGTTTGCGGAACTGTTTCGATATCAAGGAAGATGATTTCGTCGGGGTTTAAGTAATCGAGCATGATATTTAATTTAAATTCGATATTTTTGCAAAGTACTAAATCTTTCATTATGGATCAGTTATATCCTTTAAAATTCAAACCCATTTTAAAAGAACGAATCTGGGGTGGCTCTAGATTAAAAGAGATATTCGGTAAAAAGAGTTCTATCGAAAAATGTGGAGAAAGTTGGGAACTATCAGCAGTTCAAGGAGAAGTTTCGGTTGTAACAAATGGTTTTTTAAAGGATAATTCTCTTGAGGAAATCATAGAAATATACATGGGCGATTTGGTCGGCGAAAAGGTGTATGACCTGTTTGGTATGGAATTTCCTCTTCTTATAAAGTTTATTGATGCTAACGATAACCTTTCTATCCAGGTACATCCTAACGACGATTTAGCTTTACAACGACATGATTCTTACGGAAAAACCGAAATGTGGTACGTGATGGAATCTAAACCAGGAGCTCAGCTTATTTCGGGATTTAATAAACCCGTTTCAAAGGAAGAATATTTACAAAGCGTTGAAAATAATACTCTCGAAAGCATTCTCAATAAAGTAGATGTTATCTCCGGAGATTCTTTTTTTATTCCTGCCGGAAGGGTACATGCTATAGGTGCCGGTATTTTACTCGCGGAAATTCAACAGACCTCAGATGTTACTTATCGGATTTATGATTACAACCGTAAGGATGCAAACAGTAAAACCCGTGAATTACACACCGACCTTGCTGTAGATGCCATTGATTATTCATTCGAAAAAAATGTAAAGACGTCTTATTCAGATATTCCGAACCAACCTGTAAAATTGGCTTCCTGCGTTTATTTTACCACTCAGAAGATTGTTCTTACAAAGGCTATTATTAGAGATTTTTCGAATCTCGATTCGTTTGTGATTTATATTTGCTGTAGTGGAAAATTGAATATTCAGTATGAAGGAAACGAAAAATTGTCTGTTGTTGCCGGCGAAACTGTATTAATTCCCGCCTTAATAGCTGAAATTGCCCTGATACCAGAAGAAAATTGTGTACTTCTGGAGGTTTTTATAGAATAACCTGAAAAAGGAGAATAATTTGAAAAATATGGAGTATATAATTAAAGAAGCCAAATTTTTAATGAGTAGCCCTTCATTGAAGGCTTGCCCAAAATCAGACATACCTGAATTTGCTTTTATCGGAAGATCTAATGTCGGAAAATCATCGCTTATTAATATGGTAACCGGCTTTAAAAGTTTGGCTCACATTTCTTCTACGCCCGGCAAAACACGTTTAATTAATTTTTTTACAGTAAATAATGTATGGAGGCTGGTAGATTTACCCGGTTACGGTTATGCCAAGGTGTCCAAGGATCTTCGCTCTGAATTCCGGTCTATTATCACAGATTATATTTCTAAAAGAGATAATTTGTATTGTGTATTTGTATTGATCGATTCCCGAATTCCGCCGCAGGATATTGATTTGCGTTTTATAAACTGGCTTGGCGAAAATTCTATTCCTTTTATATTGTTGGTCACTAAATGTGATAAAGCCGGACAGTCTCAACTGGCACAGTTCGAAAAGGATTATCATAATGCTTTGAAAGACAATTGGGACGAAATGCCTAAAATGATATTTACATCATCGGTAAAGAAAATAGGAAGAGAAGAAATTCTAGAATTTATTACTTATTCACTAAATGTTAACAAAGAAAGTTAGTGAATATTGAAAATAATTGAAAACGTAATAGTATTATTTTTTACATTTGCAGACCTGAAAATTAATACAAAATTAATATAAAATAATGGCAGCCAACACTCCAATAAAGTTTTTCTGCGGAACAGAGACCAGATACCTGGCCGAAAAAATTGCAAAAAGTTTTGGTACAGAATTAGGAAGAACCTCAATGAACCGTTATAGCGACGGGGAATTTCAACCTGCATACGACGAATCTGTTCGTGGAGCAACAGTGTTTATCATTCAATCTACCTTTCCACCAACAGAGAATATTTTTGAATTGTTACTCATGATTGATGCTGCCAAAAGAGCATCGGCCAATAAAGTTGTGGCTGTAATTCCTTATTTTGGTTTTGCCCGTCAGGATCGGAAAGATCGCCCTCGTTGTGCCATTGGTGCCAAACTGGTAGCGAATCTTCTTACAGCATCGGGCGTAGATCGTGTAATGACCATGGATTTGCACGCCGATCAGTTACAGGGATTTTTTGATGTTCCGGTAGATCATTTATATGCATCTCCTATTTTTGTTCCGTACCTTCGCAGTCTCAACCTCGAAAATATTGCGGTTGCAGCTCCGGATATGGGTGGAACAAAACGTGCCAATGCTTATTCCCGCTTCTTAAATGCCGAAATGGTTATCGGGTACAAGCTACGTAAAAAGCCTAATGTTATCGAAGAAATTAAGATTATTGGTGACGTAGCCGACAAAGATGTGATAATTATTGACGATATGGTAGATACCGCTGGTACTATTACTATTTCAGCCAATTTGATGAAAGAAATGGGAGCTCGTTCTGTTAGAGCGGTTGCTACACATCCTGTTCTTTCCGGCCCGGCTATTGAACGTATCGAAAAATCATGTCTCGAAGAATTAATTGTTACAGACACCATACCTTTAAAAACAGATTGCAAAAAGATAAAAGTGCTTACTGTTGCTGATACTTTTGCTGATGTGATAGAAAAAGTTTATAATTATCAGTCGATAAGTAATAATTTCTTAGTTTAATTTATTATATTTGCCGCCTCTAAAAATAACAGTTTAAAATACTGACATAAAGATGAAATATATTGATTTAAAAGGAACTGTCCGTGAAAACATTGGTAAAAACGGCAGCCGCAAGATTAGGGAAGACGAGAAAATCCCATGCATCCTCTACGGTGAAAATACTACTGTTTATTTTTCGGTTGTAGATAAGGAACTTAAAGAAGTAATCTATACTCCTAATGTTTACTTGGTAAACCTCGACATTGACGGTAAAAAATATGAAGCTAAAATTCAGGATATTCAATTCCATCCTGTATCTGACAGCCCTATTCATATTGATTTTCTTAAAATAAGCTCAGATAAGAAAATAACCGTTGAATTACCTATTCGTGTTGAAGGTAATTCTGTTGGTGTTCGTGAAGGTGGTAAATTAGCTCAGTCTCTTCGCAAACTGAAAGTAAAAGGTTTTGTAAAAGACTTACCTGAAGAAATTTTAGTTGACATTACAAGCTTGGGACTTGGAAAATCATTACGTGTTGGAGACATATCTCTTGACAAAGTTGAAGTTCTTAGCATTAAATCAAATCCTGTAGTTTCTATAAAAGCAACTCGTCAGTCAAGAAATGCTGAAGCTGAAGCTACTGCTGGTAAGAAATAAATTTTAGATTCAATTGAAATACCTGATTACTGGTTTGGGTAATATTGGTGATGAGTACCAACATACCCGTCATAATATCGGTTTTGAAATATTGGATGCTTTCGCTAAAGCATCCAATATTTGTTTTGAGGATAATCGTTATGGGGCAGTTGCCGAATATAAATTTAAAGGCAGGGTGTTTATCCTTTTAAAACCTTCTACTTATATGAATTTAAGTGGCAAGGCTGTGAATTACTGGCTGCAAAAGGAAAATATCCCTTCCGAAAATTTGTTTGTTATTGTTGACGATTTGGCTCTTCCGTTCGGCTCTATCCGCATCAGGGCCAAGGGCAGCGATGGTGGTCATAATGGTCTTAAAAATATCAACGAAGTTCTGGGTACGAGCGATTATGCCCGGTTACGGTTTGGTATTGGCGATAAATTTTCTAAAGGAAAACAAATTGACTATGTACTTGGTAAATGGTCTCCTGAAGAAGTTGAAGGCTTAAAAGAAAGAATTCCACTGGCTCTTGAAATTATTAAAAGTTTCGGAACTATTGGTGTTCAAAGAACTATGAATGAGTTCAGTAATAAATAATTTTATTGAGATTTTTAAGTATCTTAATCAATTATGCCTGAAAATAACGATTTACGCATTGATAAATTCCTTTGGGCTGCGCGTGTATTTAAAACACGGACTATTGCTGCCGAAGCCTGCACTAAAGGTCATGTAATCATTAATAATGTTTCTGTTAAACCTTCCCGCACTGTAAAAGTCGGTGAAGTTATTTATGTACGGAAGCCTCCTATGATTCATTCCTATAAAATTATTAAACTTCTTAATAATAGGCTGTCAGCACAATTGGTAAAGGATTATATTGAAGAACTTACACCTGATGAAGAATTTTTGAGGGTAGAAATGATACGTCTTCAGCGTAATGCTGTGAGAGACAGGGGTACTGGTCGCCCAACAAAAAGAGACCGCAGGGATATTGATAAGTTTACAGGTGATATTGAAGAATAACTAATTATAAACATATAAGGTGGGTCAGAAGAAAAATTTACCTATTATTTCTAACCTCGAAATAATAGATGTAGCTGCTGAAGGTAAGGCAATTGGACGAATTGACGGTATGGTGGTTTTTGTGCCATTTGTTGCTCCCGGGGATGTAGTCGACGTTCAGGTTACCCGTAAACGCAGCAGCTATATGGAAGCATTACCTCTATCTTTCCAGAAAAAGTCAGATAGCCGTGTTAATCCTGTCTGTATTCATTTTGGAATGTGTGGTGGATGTAAATGGCAACATTTATCGTATCAGAAACAACTCGAATTTAAACAAAAACAGGTCGAAGACCAGTTGGTTCGTATTGGTAAATTGAATGTCCCCGCGATATCTCCGATTCTTCCATCTCAAAACCAGCTTTTTTACCGGAATAAATTGGAATTTACATTTTCTGCCAACCGATGGTTGACTTCCGAGGAAATTGAATCTGGTAACGATTTTTCAGACCGTCAGGCTTTGGGTTTTCATATTCCCGAAAAATTTGATAAGGTTTTTAATGTTACCAAATGCTGGCTGCAACAAGACCCATCCAATGCTATTCGAGATGCTGTAAAAGCTTTTGCCATTAAAAATGACTTGTCTTTTTTTGATCTGCGTACACAAAAAGGTCTTTTACGCAATTTAATTATCCGCACTTCATCTACCGGCGATTTGATGGTTATTGTTTGCTTTGGAGCCAACGAACCTGAAGCTTCAAAAGATATCCTTAATTATATCGGCACTCAGTTTCCTGAAATAACTTCCTTGATGTATGTGGTTAATTTAAAACCTAATGACACCATTACCGATCAAGATGTAGTTTGTTTTAAAGGAAACAACCATATTTTTGAGGAAATGGAAGGCTTGCGTTTTAAAATAGGACCCAAGTCGTTTTATCAGACTAATTCGCTTCAGGCTTATGAATTATACAAAGTTACCCGCGATTTTGCCGAATTGAAAGGTAATGAAGTTGTGTACGATTTGTATACCGGAACCGGCACTATCGCAAATTTTGTTGCAGGAAAAGCCAATAAAGTTGTGGGAGTTGAGTATGTTCCTGAAGCTATTGAAGATGCTAAAGTAAATTCACAAATTAATAATATAAATAACACTCAGTTTTTCGCGGGCGACATGAAAAATGTGCTTAACCACGATTTTATTTCAAAACACGGACGCCCGGATGTTATTATTCTGGATCCGCCCCGTGCTGGTGTTCACGAGGATGTGTTAAATACAATTTTGATGGCTTCTCCTAAAAGGATTGTTTATGTGAGTTGCAATCCCGCAACTCAGGCCAGAGATCTTACTATTTTATGCAACGATTATAAAATTACAGCTATACAACCTGTCGATATGTTTCCGCATACCCAACATGTGGAAAATGTGGTTCAGTTGATTCGTAAGTAGTTTAATCTATTTTGAGCAAAAAGCTTCGTTTTGATAAATTTGAAACGAAGCTTTTTGTTTTGAACTAAAAAATTAGTGTAATTCAACTCCAATAAGGTGTATAAATTCTTCCCGGGTGCGGGGGTCTTTCAGAAAAACACCTGTAAATGCCGAGGTTGTAGTAACTGAATTTTGTTTTTGTACGCCTCGCATCATCATGCAAAGGTGATGTGCTTCAATAACTACAGCTACTCCCAGTGGATTTAATGTTTCTTGTATGCAATTGCGGATTTGCATGGTTAAACGCTCCTGAACCTGCAACCTTCTCGAAAATGCATCTACCACCCGGGCAATCTTGCTCAAGCCGGTGATATGTCCGTTGGGTATGTAAGCGATATGGGCTTTCCCAAAAAAAGGAATCATGTGGTGTTCGCACATCGAGTAAAGTTCTATATCTTTTACCAGTACCATTTGCTGATACTCTTCAGTAAACATGGCCGATTTAACTAACTCTTCCGGCTTTATATGATACCCCTGTGTGAGATATTGCATCGATTTTGCAACTCTTATGGGTGTGTCCAGCAAACCTTCCCGGCAAGGGTTTTCGCCTATATTAATAAGTACTTTTTTGTAAAGCTCGGCAAGACTTTTAGTTTTTCTGGCATTAAACTTATCTATGCGCAGGTATCCCTCATCATCATCGTCGTAAAGTACATTTTTTTTAGGGGTTGTATCCAGTCCGTTATTCTCCATAATATTCCACAAAATTATTTTCTGTTTCTTCTAATTTAATACAATGTAACTCAATACCAAGTTCCTTTATCGGAGCGTCAAGCTGTTCCCATATTGCAACAGCAAGGTTCTCAGATGAAGGGACTTTATTTTGCATAAAATCAACTTCTATATTGATGTTTTTATGATCAAGTTTTTCTATAATATATTGATTTATGATTGTACTTAGTTTTTTCAGATTTTCAACGTATCCTATTTCCGGTTTTATTGCACCTTTAACAGTAACAAATAAAACATAGTTATGTCCGTGCCAGTTAGGATTCGAACATTTTCCGTAAACTTCCATATTTTGCTGGTCGTCCCAGTCTGCCCGAAACATGCGGTGGGCAGCATTGAATCGTTCCCTGCGTGTTAAATAAACGATGCTCATTTTTTTGAAATTACCATGTAAAAATACATTTTATTCACAGATTACTACGAAATACTGTTTTAAAAACACATAAAATTCATAATAGTTCAAAATACTAAACTGCCGATTTTATTATTTTGCAAATAGAAAAAAAATTACCTTTGACGGGAAATAGAATTTTAAACTCTTAAATCATGATTGTAGTTACAGGTTCTGCCGGTTTTATTGGTAGTTGCATGGTGTCTAAATTAAACCATGAAGGTTATAATGACGTTGTGCTTGTGGATGATTTTTCTAAAACAGAAAAGGCCAAAAACTATTTGGGTAAAAAATATGCTCAATTGGTAGACCGTAATAATTTTGTGGAATGGATTCGCGAAAACCACCGTTTTGTTCAAATTATTATTCATCTTGGTGCCCGTACCGATACTACTGAATTTGATTATACCATTTTAAACAAGCTTAACCTGGATTATTCCAAAAGTGTATTTAAAGCCTGTGTGGAATTCGGATTACCTCTAATATATGCATCTTCGGCTGCTACTTATGGTATGGGCGAATTTGGCTATAATGATGAACATGCATTTTCCGAAAAATTGAAACCCTTAAACCCTTATGGTGTTTCAAAGAATGAATTCGACAAATGGGTGTTAACTCAACCGGAAACCCCGTATTTTTGGGCCGGACTTAAATTCTTTAATGTCTATGGTCCTAACGAATATCACAAAGGCCGTATGGCTTCTGTAATTATGCATTCATACAACCAGATAAAAAGTACCGGAGGAATGAAATTATTCCGCTCTCACAATCCAAATTACAAGGATGGTGAGCAGTTGCGCGATTTTATCTATGTTATGGATGTTGTAGATGTTATTTTCTTTTTAATGCAGCATCGTAAAAATTCCGGAATTTACAATCTTGGAACCGGAAAAGCCAGGTCATTTCTTGATTTAGTTCGAAATACCTTTAAAGCAATGGATGTTCAGGAAAATATTTCCTTTATAGATACTCCTTTGGATATACGGGATAAATACCAGTATTTCACCGAAGCTAACATGTCTAAACTAAAAGGCATCGGTTATTCTAAACCATTCACTTCGTTAGAGGCTGGTGTTGAAGATTATGTGAAGAATTATCTTATTCCTGGTAAATATTTTTAAATAGTATCAAGAATCAACATACAGATAAATAAGTTTCTGTTCGGCAAAGCATTCGCTTTGTCGGACTATCTTAGGAAGCATTTGCTTCCATTCCCAGCTATACGGGAACTCAGAACTTACTACTAACTACTTATAACTAATATTCCCATTAGTCGGTAAAAAAACGGTAAACGTCCATTTTATTTTTACACCCTGAAATCCTGATTTATTTTTGCTTAAAATTTAATTCAAATGAAAGCGAAAATAAAAATAATGTGGGTGGCTTTGCTGGGATTGACCTTCTCTTCATATAAAGCTATTGGGCAAACTCCCGACAGTGTTTGGACCCTTCAAAAGTGCATCGATTATGCCTATGCTCAAAATATCACCATTCAAAAATCGGTTTTAACAAGTCAGACAAATCAGATAACTTACGAAGAAGCTAAAGCAAGTCGTCTTCCGTCACTTTCTGCAACAGCAAGCCAGGAATTTAGCTGGAGCCGTTCTCTGGATGCGAATAAAAAATACAGTTCTTACTCTAACACCTCAACTACTTCGTATGGATTAACCTCCAGTATGAGTATTTATAAGGGTGGTAAGATTAATAATACCATTAAACAGGAAAACCTGGCAACTCAGGCTTCTCAATTTGATGTAGAAACTGAAAAAGAAACAATAAGTTTAAGTATTCTAAATGCTTATCTGGAAGTTTTATATGCTCAGGAGCTGGTTAAAAACAGCGAAAAGCAGGTAGAATCGTTGCAAAATCAGGTAGAAATTGCTGAGGAAAGATTTAAACTTGGTGCCATTTCAAAATCTGATTATTTGCAGGTTAAAGCAGAATTGTCGACTGAAAAATTAACTCTTGCAAATGCGCAGAGTACGCTTACCATCGACAAAGTAACGCTAATGCAATTAATGGATTTACCTGTTTCTGACAATTTTTCAATTGTATATCCTGATTTGTCCGGGACGATTTTTCAAACTTCTGCAGTTGAAGTAGATACCGTTTATAATACATCTTTAACTGTAAAACCACAAATAAAAAGTGCTGAATTAAACAGACAAATTGCCGATATTGATATAAATATAGCTAAAGCTGCTTATTTGCCGGTACTTACGTTGTCTGCCGGGGTGTATACAGGTTTCTCTTCTCCAAATGGATTGGCATTTGATTATGAATCAAAGAATGAAATCAATCCTTCGATTTCTTTTTCATTGACTATTCCTATCTTTCAAAACAAATCAGCTAAAGGCGGGGTAGCAATAGCCCGAATTAAAAGTCAGTCAGCCGCTCTTACCGTGCAAAACACGAAAAATGAATTAAGAAAGGATATTGAGCAGGCATGCGCTAATCTTAAGAGTGCATTAATTGAATATCAGGCTAACCTCGAATCGTTCTCTTCTTCCGAAGAAGCTTACAATGTATCTAAAGAGAAGTACGAAAAAGGGGCTATTAATTCTGTTGATTTCATTATTCAACGTACCAGTTATATTACTGCCGAAAGTGAACTCTTACAATCTAAATATAAATTGGTTTCCGACTATAAAATACTCGATTTTTATTTAGGAAAACCACTCTCATTATAAATAAGAAAAATAAATAATTTGATATATGAAAAAGAAGATAATTATTGGTTCTGTTGTTGTAGTCCTGATTGCATTAGCATTCGTTTTCAAGGCTTGCAGCTCTAAAGAACAAAAAATTACTGCAGAAACAGTAAAGGTAAAAAAGGGGTCGGTAAGTACCATTGTTACGGCCACAGGTACAATTAATGCCATTAAATCCATCACTGTAGGTACTCAGGTTTCAGGAGAGATTAAAAAGATTTATGTCGACTATAATTCACAGGTTAAAGCCGGAGAATTACTTGCCGAATTGGATTTAAAGCCATTGACAACTGCTTTAAATATTGCCGGAGCTTCATTAGATGACGCTAAAGCCGAAAATACTTATCGTGATGCTAATTATAAAAGAATAAAAGCTTTATTTGATAAAAAGCTGGTTTCTGAAGCCGACTACGATGAGGCTGTTTATAATTTCGAAACAGCAAAAGCAGCTTTAAATACCGCCCAGTTGAATTATGATAAGGCTAAAATTAATCTTGGCTATGCCTCTATTTATTCACCTATTGATGGTGTTGTTTTATCCGTAGCCGTAGAGGAAGGGCAGACTGTTGCTGCAAGTTACAGCACACCAACATTGTTTACCATCGTTAAAGACCTTACTAAAATGCAGGTGGAAGCTTCGATTGACGAAGCTGATATCGGACAGGTTAAAGATGGTCAACGTGTAGAATTTACTGTTGACGCTTATTCTGAAAAAAGGTTTGAAGGTAAAGTAACCCAGATTCGCTTGGAACCTACAACTACATCAAACGTTGTTACATACACGGTTATTGTTGAAGCACCAAATCCTGATAAAAAACTTATGCCGGGGATGACTGCCAGTATTAAAATTTATACAGAAGAGGCTAATGATGTGCTTACTGTTTCAAGCAAAGCTTTACATTTTACACCAGACTCTGCCACATTGGTTGCTTACATGAAAAGCAACAATATGAAACCCGGTACTCCTCCAACAGAAGAACAAATGGATAAAAAAATGGAAGGTCCGGCTCCTGCAGCAGAAGCTGATGATGCAGAGTCTCATAAGATGGTTTGGATAAAAACACAGACTGATGTTCATCCGGTTCCCATTACTGTTGGTATTGACAACGACATTGATGCTCAGGTAATTTCCGGCTTAAAAGAAGGCGATGAAGTTATAATTTCAATGACTTCACCTACCAATGCATCCGGAACTGCTGCAACATCGTCCGGAAGTCCATTTATGCCTAAACCGCCTTCAGGAAATAAAAAGAAATAAAACTATGGCAAAGAAAATTATTCAGGTTAACGACCTGCGCAAAATATTTCACATTGGGGAGGTTACTGTTCACGCCCTGCGTGGCATTAACCTCGATATCGAGGAGGGAGAGTTTGTCGCAATTATGGGAACCAGTGGGTCTGGCAAATCAACCATGCTAAATATTTTAGGGTGTCTTGATAAGCCAACCTCTGGTAACTATAAACTTGATGGCGTGTCGGTTGCCGAATTGAATAAAAATGAGCTGGCACTTCTCCGAAATCAGAAACTGGGTTTTGTATTTCAGGCATAT
>WSSedL1CaDRAFT_10001682_pt1 | contig 12374 bp, 8 predicted proteins | sample WetSurSL1Cattail_FD_9464 | JGI IMG/M metagenome (IMG submission 9464)
TTCGCCCGACATTACACCATGCGACACGATGGCACGAACGCTTTTTGCACCTTTGCTCAACATCAAATCGGCAGCTTTACAAAGTGTACCGGCTGTGTCAACCATATCATCGGTAATAATCACATCTCTGCCGTAAACGTCACCAATAAGAGTCATTTCACCTACGACATTTGCTTTCTCGCGGGTTTTGTAACAAATAACCATCGGAACGCCCAGGTATTTTGAGTAAGAGCCTGCCCGTTTAGAACCACCTACGTCGGGTGAAGCTATAACCAAATTCTTTAATTTTAAAGACTTGATGTAAGGAACAAAAATGGTTGAAGCATACAGGTGATCAACCGGAATGTCGAAAAATCCTTGTATCTGATCGGCATGCAGATCCATTGTGATAATGCGGTCTACACCTGCCATTCCGAGCATGTCGGCAATAAGTTTAGCTCCGATAGATACACGTGGTTTGTCTTTTCTGTCCTGACGAGCCCAACCAAAATAGGGGATTACAGCTATAATTTTATAAGCTGAAGCACGTTTAGCTGCATCAATCATCAATAATAATTCCATCAAATTGTCGGAATTTGGAAAAGTTGATTGAACAAGGTAAATGTATTGACCGCGGATTGATTCTTCGTATGAAACTGAAAACTCTCCATCTGAGAAGTGTTGGATTTTCATGTTTCCGAGTGGGCACTCTAAGCTTTGACAAATCTTTTCGGCAAGATAACGACTCTTCGTGCCTGAAAATACTTTAAAAGGTGAAGTTGAAGCTGGCATGGGTTTTAAGTGAGATTTAGTTTTAGCGATTTTTTTGCAAAAGTACAGAATATAATTATAATAAAGCTGCGAAATCGGGATTAAATGACAATGAATATTTATAATGTTTTGATTCAAAGTTGAAATTTAAGAGAATTTAGTTCTTATGATTGTTTTTGATTTAGGTTTGGATATGAATTTTCGTTTTGTACTTATTTCAATTGATTTTTTTTTGGATTAAATTCTGTTTGTTGGCTTGTATTCTCGATTTCCCCGCAAACGTTTGAAATCAAATTTTGTGTTTTTTTTACCAACCAAAAATGCAGCCTCTGAAAATAGCACTATTTTTGTTTGTGGTTAAATGTATATAACCTAATTGACTTTAATTCAATTGTCTATGAAAATACACTTTAAAATATCCTATTATACTCATTGGGGCCAGCGTCTTTTACTCAGCGGTAATATTCCTGAACTAGGCAATGGTGATTTGGACAAGGCATTAGCTCTCAATTTCCAATATCCTGAAGATTGGTTGGCAGAGATTGAAATAAATAAGCAGGAGAATTTTCAATTTACGTACAAATATGTTCTGTATGATGAAAACTCCGGACAGTTTGTGGAAGAGTGGGGAAATGACCGTACTGTTGATGCTAATCCGACTCAAACCGATCATTGCTTTTGTATGGATAGCTGGAACTCTCCCGGAAGCATTGAAAATGTATTTCTGACCGCCCCTTTTCATGAAGTATTATTGCAGCATAATCATTTTACAGCTAAATCGCAATCGGCTAAAAAACATACGCATCTATTCAAAGTAAAGATGCCTATGCTGAAACAAAATGAAGCTGTTTGCCTGATTGGCGATTGTGACATCCTGGGTAACTGGTCCACTACTAAACCGGTTATTCTGAGCCAGACCGATGGTGATTGGTGGACGGTCGAACTGGATTTATGGAAGGTAAATAATGAAGTACATTATAAATATGGAGTTCTCGATATTGAAGATAATCAGTTCAGGTATTTAGAATCAGGATCCGATCGTATTGCACCGATATACACTTCTCCGAAAACGCAGGTACAACTTTCAGATGGTTTTGTTCGTATCTCCAATCATTCGTGGAAAGGGGCCGGAGTTGGTTTGCCTGTATTCAGTATCCGGACTAAAAAGAGTTTTGGTGTGGGTGACTTCGGCGATTTAAAACTGCTGGTTGATTGGGCTGAAAGAGTGGGGCTGAAGCTGATTCAGGTACTACCGCTGAACGATACGATAGGTACTCATACCGATGCTGATGTACTGCCTTATGCTGCCATTTCGGCCTTTGCGCTCAATCCTTTGTTCCTGAATTTGCCGGCTACCGGAAAACTACCGGGTACACATCCGTTGCAAGTTGAGTATAAAGCAAAGCAAGCCGAATTGAATGCTGAAGAACTGATCTCGTTTTTAAATGTGATTAATTACAAACTTCAGTATGCAAAGGAATTGTATCTGTTGAATAAAACGAAGTTTTTGGCTGATAAGAAATTCAAAGCTTTTTTTGCCGGGAATGAATACTGGTTGGTGCCTTATGCTGCTTATTGCGTTCTGCGCGATCAGTTCGGAACGTCAGATTATCGTTTATGGCAGGATTTTGCAACTTATGATGTTCAGAAAATAGCCGGTTTCAGTTCGCCGGATCAACCACATTTTGACGATATTGCTGTAAATTATTTTATTCAATACCATTTACATCTTCAGTTATCAGAAGCTGCGCATTATGCACATACACATGGCATTGTTTTAAAAGGTGATATTCCAATAGGGGTGAACCGCAACAGCGTGGACACCTGGGTTTCGCCGGAACTTTTCCACATGCACATGCAAGCGGGTGCACCGCCCGATATGTTTGCTGTAAAAGGGCAAAACTGGGAACTGCCAACCTATAACTGGAAAGAAATAGAACATACCGGTTTCGATTGGTGGAAGAAACGCTTTTCGCAAATGTCGAATTATTTCGACACATTCCGAATTGATCATATCTTAGGATTTTTCCGTATCTGGCAAATCCCAATTAGTCAGGTGGAAGGGATCATGGGCTTTTTGAATCCATCTGTTCCGATACACGTCAACGAGTTTGCCGAAAAAGGATTGTGGTTCGATTATAATCGTTACTGCAAACCTTACGTTACCGATGCAATTCTGTGGGATTTCTTTGGTGAGGATGTATCGTGGGTTAAAGCAAACTGTCTGCAAATAGAAGATGGTTGGGTGCTGAGGCTGAAAGAAGAGTTTCTGAGTCAGGCGTACGTTGAAAAACTATTTGTTGAAGGCGAAATTTCCGAACGCATCAAGTGGGGTTTGTTCGATCTGATTTCGAATGTACTGTTCTTTGAGGTAGAAGGAAGTAACGGAACTCAGTATTATCCACGCTTTGGTATGGAAATACTCCGTACATTTGCCGATTTGGACAATTACACGAAAGACCGGCTTTGGGAGTTGTACGTTGATTATTTCTATCGCCGTCAGGATGCAAACTGGTACCGGTCCGGTATGGAAAAACTACCGGCTCTGAAACGCGCTACCAACATGATGATTTGTGGCGAAGATTTGGGCATGATGACTCCCTGCGTTACTTCGGCCATGAATGAGCTTGGCATTTTAAGTCTTGAAGTTCAACGGGCACCCAAGTCGAATAAAATTGAATTTTTTCATCCCAATAATGCGCCTTATTTATCGGTAGTTACTCCTTCTACGCACGATATGAGCACCATTCGCGGTTGGTGGGAGGAAGACCGCAGTGTAATCCAACGTTTCTTTAACTCGCAGCTCGGACACTGGGGCGAAGCTCCTTATTTTTGTGAGAGCTGGATTTGTCGCGATATTATTTTACAGCATTTATATTCGCCTGCTATGTGGTCTATTTTCCAGATGCAGGACTTGTTGAGCATTTCCGATTCAGTTCGTCGTACTAATCCTCATGACGAACGCATTAATGTTCCGTCGAACTCCATGCATAGTTGGCGTTATCGCTTGCACCTGAATATGGAAGACCTGTTACTAAATGATGATTTTAATAATGAATTGCGGAATTATATCGCACAGTCGGGCCGGTGAAAATTAAAATGAATATCCGTTTATTGTCTATAATGATAAGTCTGCATCAATTATTAGGTTAATCAGGGTAGGCGACTAACGTTAGTCGGGTTACACGAGATGAGTGTGTCGGCATGCACGACATGTTGAGGTCGATCAACCCGGATTCACATTAGTTACAATTAATCGGAAAACAGGTCACCATGCGTAGAGAATGTTTCCGACGTGTCGGAAACCTTGCTGATAACTTTAGGTCAGTTTTTAGGGCTGATGAATGTTTCCCTAGACTGTCTTGTTTCAATATTTATTTCTCGGAACTATCTCACCTTTTGTTTAATGATTTATTATTTACTGAAAAACGTTTGTACCGTTTCGTTGAATAATGCCGGATGTTGCTGGCAAACGCCATGATGTGAGTCGGGAAAAATACATAAAGAAGCCGATGGGAGGGATTGGAATATTTTTAATGTATGTTCGGGCTTTATCATGTCGTGATCGCCGGCCATAACCAACACCGGACAATGAATTTTCTTTATGTCGTCGTACGGAATCTGCGGTTGATAAAGCATCATCCTGTTTAATGTTCTATCTTTTTCTGGGGTGTTGGGGTTCAGTACCGTTTTTCGCATGTCTTCGATGTCGGCAGCACTAATAGCCGTAGTGTCTGGTACAATATTAGCTCCTGATATGGCCAACTTTTTTACTTTCGCGGGGTAGTTCATAGCCAGAATTAATCCGTCTATTCCACCATCGCTCCAGCCCAATACGTAAGCCGAGTCGATATGTAAATAATTCAGTAACCCTGCAAAATCTGCTGCCATCATATCGTATGACAATGTATCAACCGCTCCACCCGATTTTCCCTGAAGGCGACTGTCAATGGCAATAACCTTGTAATGTTTCTCGAAAAACGGAATCTGATATTTAAATGCTTCAATCGATCCGCCATTACCGTGTAACATGATTAAAGGTTCACCACTTCCATAGATTTCGTAATAGAGTTTAATGCCATTAATTAGGGCATAATGTCCCGCTTGTGGATTACTACCGTAAACAATTGCTTTTTTTTGAGCAAAAGCTGTAATGATACACGAAATTACGGAGATAAGGAGTATTGTTCGTTTTTTCATAGATGAAATAGATCATTCATTATTATTTCTTCAAACGTAATTCGTATAAGTCGTTGCGTCGGTCTTTCAGGTTGCGCACACTGCCGTAGGTGTGTAACTCATTCAGTAAATCCAGATTTACATCCGATACCAGAATCATTTCTGTATTAGGAGTTGCTTCGGCACATTTTCCATCAGTAGGGAATGCAAAGTCGCAGGGCGAGAAAACACCCGATTGTGCGTATTGAATATCCATATTGTGTACACGGGGCAAATTGCCTACACTACCGGCAATTACCACAAAGCATTCGTTTTCGATGGCACGGGCCTGAGCACAAATTCTGACGCGCGAATATCCGTTTTGAGTATCCGTCAGAAACGGAATAAACAGAATTTGCATGCCCTGATCGGCCATAATGCGTGCCAGTTCGGGGTATTCCACATCATAACAAATCAGAATGCCTATTTTAGCGCAGTCGGTATCGAATGTTTTAATGATTTTACCACCCGATAGTCCCCAACTTTTTATTTCGTCAGGTGTTACATGTATCTTTTCGTAAGTATCATACGTTCCGTCGCGCCGGCAAAGAAAGCCGACATTGTACAAATCGTTGCCACGAAGCTGCGGCATACTTCCGGTGATAATGTTGATATTGTAGCTTATGGCCATTTTGATGAAACGCTTTCGTATTTCATTGGTGTATTGAGCCAGTTGTCTGATGGCTTGCGATTCTCCCAAATCATTGAATTTAGCCATAAGCGGTGCATTGAAATATTCCGGGAAAAGGATAAAATCACTTTTATAGTCGGAAACAGCATCAACAAAAAATTCAACCTGTTCGAATACGTCGTCAATGGTGTTGTACGATCGCATTTGCCACTGTACCAGTCCTACTCTGATAGTTGTTCTAGGGAGAAGAAAATCCTGTGTTGGTGGTTGGTAATATATGTTGTCCCATTGTAGCAAACAGGCAAAATGGCGTGAATCTTCATCGTTGGGAAGATAGTTAGTCATTACCTTACGAACGTGGAAATCGTTCGAGAGCTGAAAGGTAAGTACCGGATCATAAATTTCCTTTTTGCGGACTTTCTGAATGTATTCTTTCGGTCGTAAATCTTCGGCGTATTTATGAAAGTTTGGAATCCTTCCACCAAACATAATAGCCTTGAGGTTGAGTGTTTCGCATACTTCTTTGCGATAATCATACATGCGTCGGGCTAACCGGAGTCCCCGGTATTCGGGGTGTACAAACACCTCTATACCATAAAGAATATTACCTTTGGGGTTATGTGTATTAAACGTTTCCTGGCCCGTAACCGAAGCGTAAGTATGATCATTTTTTACTATCTCATAATCCACAATGATAGAAAGCGCACATCCTACAATTTTATTATCCACCACGGTTACTATTTGTCCTTCGGGGAAAATACGGATAAGTTTCTCAATTTGTTCATGTGTCCAGAATACATCACTACCATCGGAATAGGTTCGTGTAAATGTTTGTGACAGCTGTGTATAATCTTCTATTTGTAAAGGTCGCATTATAACCTTGTTGATTCTCGGCATCGATTCCATAAACTTATAATTTTATTAAAAATATTTCAGACAAAGTCAATCATTTTTGTACAAATGTAAAAATAATTATCTGTAAACGGTCAGCTAAATGCTGATTTTTCTGTTGGAATTTTATTATTTCTTTTTCTTCGAAGCATATTTAGTTGGTTACTTGTCCACAAATTCTTATTTTTGCAAATAAAGAAAACAAGATCCTACTTAACATTCAACCAACAATACCCGCTGCGCGTCCTGTTCACAGGATCGGTTCGGGAGTCAATTTATAGCAACATAATGAAATCCCAACTGGAATCCCAAATAGAATCTCTTCGACGCGAACTTGAGCAGCATAATCATAACTATTATGTGATGTCTACTCCGACTATTTCCGACTTCGAATTTGATACCAAACTCCGGCAATTACAGGAGCTGGAGTTGGCTAATCCCGAGTTTTTTGACCCTAACTCACCTACACAGCGTGTTGGGAGCGATATTGCCAGTGGGTTTGAGCAGGTGGCACATGTGTATCCGATGCTTTCGTTGGGCAATACCTATTCTGTCGGCGAAGTACAGGATTTTTACGAACGTGTGCGCAAAGGACTGAATGAGGACTTTGAGTTGGTTTGCGAGTTGAAGTATGACGGAACATCCATCTCCTTGACCTACGAAGACGGCTTACTGGTACGTGCCGTAACACGGGGTGATGGTGAAAAGGGTGATGACGTTACGGCAAACGTAAAAACGATTCGCAGTATACCGTTGCGGTTGCATGGCGATTATCCGTCACGGTTTGAAATTCGGGGTGAAATTCTGATGCCTTGGTCGGTGTTCGACGAATTGAACAAGGAGCGTGAAGCGCAAGAAGAACAGCTTTTTGCCAACCCGCGTAATGCAGCTTCTGGAACGCTGAAGTTGCAAAACTCCGCCGTAGTGGCCGGTCGCAAGCTCGATGCTTATCTGTATTATCTGTTGGGTGAAAGTCTGCCGACTGACTTGCATTCCGAAAACCTGAAGGCTGCACATTCGTGGGGATTCAAGATTTCCGATGCTATCCGGGTTTGCAAAACACAGGAAGAGGTCTTCGAATTCATCAATTATTGGGACGTTGAACGAAAGAATCTTCCGGTGGCTACCGATGGCATTGTGCTGAAAGTAAACTCCCTCTCGCAACAACGGGCTTTGGGTTTTACAGCCAAGTCGCCCCGTTGGGCCATTGCTTATAAATTTCAGGCAGAGAAAGCCGTAACCCGACTTAATTCTGTTTCGTATCAGGTGGGTAGGACAGGAGCGGTGACGCCTGTTGCTAATCTGGACCCGGTGCAACTTTCGGGTACCACTGTGAAGCGGGCTTCGTTGCACAATGCTGACATAATCGAAGGGCTTGACTTACATATCGGCGATATGGTTTTTGTAGAAAAGGGCGGAGAGATTATCCCAAAGATTACGGCTGTGGATAAAGATGCTCGCATTTTGATTGGAGATAAAGTGAGGTTTATCAAAAATTGTCCTGAGTGTGGTGCCGCATTGGTACGTTTTGAGGGCGAAGCGGCTCATTATTGTCCCAACGAAAATGCCTGCCCACCTCAGATAAAAGGCAAGATGGAGCATTTTGTGAGTCGCAAAGCCATGAATATCGACGGACTGGGTGGCGAAACCATAAACCTGCTGTATCAAAATGATTTATTACATAATATTGCTGATATTTATACGCTAAAAGTTCCTGATTTGATTCGGTTGGAACGGTTGGGTACAAAGTCGGCTTACAATATTAAAGAGGGAGCTGAAAAATCAAAGGAAGTACCTTTTGAACGGGTTGTTTTTGCGTTGGGAATTCGTTTTGTTGGCGAGACAATTGCAAAGAAGCTGGCTTATGCTTTTAAAAATATAGAAGCATTGGAGCGGGCTACTTTCGAAGAATTAATAGCTGTTGACGAAATAGGTGAACGAATTGCCCAAAGTGTGGTGGCTTATTTTTCCGATGCGCAGAATGTAAATATGCTAAGCCGCTTGAAGGAGTCTGGTTTGCAGATGAGCTTGTCGGAAGAAAAATTGCAGTCGCACGGAACAACATTGTCTGGTTTCTCAATTGTTATCAGCGGTACATTTTCTTCTCATTCTCGTGATGAATATAAAACCATGATTGAGCGAAACGGAGGTAAAAATGTGGGAAGTGTTTCGGCAAAAACTTCATTTATACTGGCTGGCGAGAATATGGGACCGGAAAAACTCAAAAAGGCTGAAAAACTAGGTGTGAAGTTGATGGATGAGAAAACCTTTTTATCGATGATTAATGCCGAAGCGCAGGAAGAAGGTACGGAAGGATTATTGTTTTAAGAGGTAATAGTTACGAGTTACAAGTTACAAGTTACGAGACAAGACTGTTTCTCTGAATATGACCTGCACAAAAACGGCATTGATTATTGATTACTTAAATTAAAAGAAGAACATGAAAACACTAGATAATTATTTATTTCAAAAACGAGCTCAGCGATATCTGAGAGAAACCTCCCGGGAGCGTCACTTTGTAAATTACAATCAGGCCAAAACTATACTGCTGTTATTCGAAAGCGATTTGCAGGAGAGGAATGAGTCCATTCATAAAATCATTTCTCAACTACAGCAGGATGGTAAAAAAGTAGCAGCCTGGGGTTTTATTGATAAAAAAGAGGTCTCGGCTTCCATCTTACCCGAATTCAGAATTCTGCATCATAAACAAACCGATTTTTTTCAAAAGCCTCTGCCTTCGTTTATTAATGAGCTTGAGAGCCTTCAGTTCGATTTATTGATCGATTTGTCTCTGAAACCTGTCGTGACCTTGGAATACATTGCCATGTATGCTAATGCTTTGTGCAAAGTTGGTGTTCGCAAGAACGGGTTGGCTATTTCCGATTTTATGCTTGATGTTGATAGTCAAAAAGCTTCGGCTTCGGATGCTCCTGAAGTTGAAAGTACGATTGATGAAACTTACCTTTTTAGCCAGATAATTTTTTATCTCAAAAGCATACAAACTACAGATTAAAACTGTACTTTTGCAAACAAATAGTATTCCTTTTACAGATGATTAATAATAAACTGACAGGAATGGGTGTAGCGTTGATAACACCCTTTAAAAGTGATGAATCGATTGACTATGATGCATTGGCTCGATTGGTAGAGCATCTGATCAAAAATGGTACGGACTATCTGGTAGTTTGCGGTACCACTGCCGAAACGCCAACACTTACCGAGCAAGAAAAAGAAGATGTAACCCGTTTTGTGGTGCAATGCAATGCCGGACGATTACCTATTGTACTTGGTTTGGGCGGCAATAATACTAAAGCCGTAGTTGAAAAATTACATACAACCGATTTTACCGGTATTGACGCCATACTGTCGGTTACTCCATATTACAACAAACCATCGCAGGAAGGTATTTACCAACATTATGTTGCCATAGCTAAAGCTTCGCCGCTACCGGTAGTGCTTTACAACGTTCCGGGACGTACGGGCGTGAATATGGTAGCCGATACTACTTTGCGTCTTGCCAAAGAGTTTTCCAATATTTGCGCTGTCAAAGAGGCTTCGGGAAACTTTACTCAGATAGATGATATCATTAAAAATAAACCGAAAGACTTTATGATTATTTCAGGCGACGATGGCATTACATTTCCATTGATTACCTTAGGTGCTGTAGGCGTTATTTCGGTTATCGGAAATGCCTTTCCACGCGAATTCAGCCGTATGGTACGCTTAGCTCTGCAGGGTGACTATGCCAATGCGCGTCAGATTCATTATCACTTTACGGAACTGATTCAGTTGCTTTTTGTAGAAGGCAATCCGGCCGGAGTAAAGAGTATGTTGGCTGTGATGGGTTTTGTGGAAAACACATTACGGTTACCATTGGTACCCAATACCATCAAAACATACGAAAAGATCAGGGTGGTTCTCAACGAACTGAATGTAAAATGTTAATCCCTGTTCTGTCGGTCGGTGCAAAGTGGCTATAGATAATTGATCCAAAAACATCATTTTTAGTAAGCCGTAAAAAAAACAAAGGCTTAAAATAAAATAAGTTATGAATACCAACAAAAAATTTGGTTTTAGAAAAGTAACTGCATATCTGCTTTTGATAATTCTTGTCGGGGCAGGTATTTTTGTTTTGTTACCTTCTAATTATTATGTGCGTAGGGCTCTGACACATTGGAACCCGAAAATTGATCAGTATACAATTTTCGAAAACCGGGTGGTGAAAGCTGAAGATCCTAATCCATGGGATTTTGCTCCTGATGTTGAAAACAAACAAATTCCGCAGGAGTTTGAAGCGGATTTTGCGAAGTATAAAACTGTGGGGTTTGTGGTTGTTCAGCATAACCGGATTATTTTTGAACAATATTGGAAGAATTATAGTCCATTGAGTTTGAGTAATTCATTTTCGATGGCCAAAAGCGTTATTTCTTTGCTTATAGGTTGTGCAATAGATGATGGGAAGATTAAAAGTGTGGAGCAACCGGTGAGTGATTTTTTACCACAATGGACTTCGTACGACGGAAAGGTACTTACCATAAAAGATCTGCTGACCATGAGTGCCGGAGTAGAATGGGATGAATCCTATAGTTCGCTTTTCTCAAAAACAACTCAGGCTTACTACGGAAACGATTTATGGAAGCTGACGCTGACGGAAAAGTTAATCGAAAAGCCGGGTGTGAGATTTAATTATCAAAGTGGAGTAACCCAAATTCTGGCTTTTATAGTACAAAAAGCTACGGGTAAAAATATTGCCGATTATGCTTCTGAAAAGCTTTGGACACCTATTCAGGCTGAGGAAGATGCCCAATGGTCGCTCGACCACAAAAGTGGTATGGAAAAAGCGTATTGCTGTCTGAATTCCAATGCGCGCGACTTTGCCCGTTTAGGTCAGCTTATATTAAATAAAGGGATGTGGAACGGGCAACAAGTGGTTGATTCTAATTATATCAAAGAAGCTACCACACCTGCAACATGGCTGAAGTATACTCCTAGCGTTAAGGGTGAAACAAAAGCAAGTTCAGTACCTTGTACTTTTTACGGTTATCAGTTTTGGATAGCTAACTACCGGGGCGTGAAAATTTCGTATATGCGTGGAATGCTCGGACAATATATTATTGCCATTCCGGCATTGGATGCAGTTATTGTTCGTTTGGGAAAAGAAAAGGAAAAAGAAATCAATGTTGAGCAGAATTACAACAAAGATCTGGAAATCTGGCTCAATGCCGGAATGGAAATCATTAATCGGCAATAATATCGGGTGACTGAATAAGTAAGTGAAACAATATAATGTCGTTATTTCTTACTGAAAAATAATGTCGCACCTACGGAGCTTTGATCCTTAAACAACAACTGAATCTACCATACTATTGCCACTACGTGGCTAAGGAAGGTCAGTAGCACTAACTACGGGCTGGATAATTGGATATTAAGCCAACTAAACTAAAACCCTTTATTGCTAAATACTTAGTATATTTTACTTTCCAGGCTCTGGTAGTCAAATATACTGAGTATTTTTTATTTTCAGAACTCTGGTAGTTAAACTTACCGGGTATATTTCATTTTTCTATATGGGTTGGTTAAATATACCGGGTATATTTTATTTTTCCCGCTCCGGTAGTCAAATCTACTGAGTATATTTCGTTTTTTGGATAGCATTTATATTATCTACCGGATTCTTCTTAAATCAGAACAGATGCTCGGCAAATGGAACGAGTAGGGCGGTCATAATACCCATGATACCAATGGCCAGTCCGCTAATGGCACCTTCCACGGCACCCATTTCCATGGCCCGCGCTGTGCCCANCGCATGCGACGAAGATCCCATGGCGAGTCCTTGTGCTATTTTACTCTTAATACCCATTTTTCGGAGAAGGATGGGGCCTAT
>WSSedL1CaDRAFT_10001683_pt1 | contig 12371 bp, 7 predicted proteins | sample WetSurSL1Cattail_FD_9464 | JGI IMG/M metagenome (IMG submission 9464)
TTCATATCCTTCGCGATTCATATCTTCAATAATTTGTATCGCTGTTTTCATAGAACGAGACTGCGTTTTGGACAGCCATAAAACCCGTCCGGCTTCCCCTAGACGCCCAACCCGTCCGGCGATTTGAATCAAAGTTTGATTGTTGAAAATTTTTTCCTCATCAGCATGTAGAACCATTACATCCAAATTGGGAATGGTAATTCCCCTTTCAAAAATGGTTGAAGTGACCACAAATTGAATTTGCCCTTGGAGCATTCTTTCTTTGGCTTCAGCCCGGTTCGCTGATCGGGAGTGGATTATTTCTCCCATAATACCGCAAGTAGCTGCCCAGCTTACCAGACTGGAGCCAATAGACTCGATTTGCAAAATGGTTGGCATAAAAATAAAGCCCGAACGTTGATTTTTTTTCAAACTCATTATGAATTCCCGGATTATTAAGGGTGGTTCCCCCTTCCTTTTAAAATCGGCTGCCAAAGGCAAATCACATTTTAACCATTGGGGGACTATTAAAGGTTTTCGGTGATGTCGGGCCGGTATTAAAATATAATCCAACGTTCGATTTCGAATCTGTCTAAGCATGGTTTGGCTTGGAGTGGCTGTCATGATCAATAGATGACCGCCCGGTTTTAAAGCTCTTCCCACCGCATAGTGCAACATGGCACAGCCTTGATAAGGATAGGCATCCGCTTCATCCAAAATCACCATATCAAAGCTTTGATAAAAACGTAAGCACTGATGAGTGGTGGCGATAGTTAATGGTCCATCTAAAAACCGTTCGCCACTACCGCCATACATCGTCGAAATCGGCACTTCCGGGAAAGCCTCCTGCAAGCGGGGAGTTAATTCGATTACCACATCCTTGCGGGGAATGGCATATAAAACCCGTTGTCCCTGAGATATTACTCTACTCAGTCCTCCAAAGCTAACTTCCGTTTTACCGGCCCCGCAGACGGCCCACACTAAAAACTCTGGCTGCCGACTTTCTAAAAACCGGATAACTGCTTCTGAAGCTCTTTGTTGCGGCTGGGTTAATTCAAATTTCAAACGGGGCTCAATCTGAAATTTCATGCTTTGGTGATTAGGATAACTTTGAGAGTATAAGGGAATACAACTTTTGGCTACTCCCATTGTCTGACAATTGGTGCATGTCAGACAATGCGTGTTGCCGCAAAATATACAATTATCCTCTATAATCGCTTTACTTTCGCCACAGCGCCTGCAAAAAGGCAGACCCAAATTATCAACACTAACCGATGCTTCCCGTTTCAACTCGGATTGCAAATACCAGTATTGCAACCAATCCTCCGGGTCCCAAGGTAATTCCATGCCATTTGAATGAAGCAGCCCTGGAATCTCCGTTCCCAGTAAAGCTCTACCCCAAATTAACGATCCAATCTCCGGTGGATCAAATTCATTCAATTTCAGCTCCCGGACCATCTCATGCTGAATTTTTAGCTCTCTCTGCGGCATAACTTCATTCAAAATCCGCGAAGCCAATCCGGCCAATTTTTTCGGCTGATACCATTGACTTTCATTATATTCAGATAATAATCTCCGTAGCAAAATCTCCGCAGCCCATATCGGTTGAGGAGGCTGGAAAATATACATTTCTTGACAACCGTGTTGGCTCAAATAATATGCGTCAACCCGTGGATTACTGCTGATATCTATTTTATTTTTCCCAGCAACACCCATTGCCAAGTAAAGAAAATATTTAGGGGAAAGCAAATTTTTTTCACTTCCCTGATTAACTAATATTAACACTATTGATTTAAAATTCTATATATTATAAAAAATTCCTTTTGCAATTTTTTGTGATTCAATCGAAGATCAATAACCCCCATCAAATAACTTTTTAAAAAATGGCTGTAAATCACAGCCTACATTGTCAAAAAAATAATTTCCCCGTGCTTCTTTATCGATAAAATGAAAAACCCAAATATTTTTATCAATGAACGTATCAATTGAGGAAAAAATATAAAAATTCGGAAATTGTTTTTCACTTGATCTGTATTAGCATCACCAATTAGGATAATATTAACCTTTTAATTATTATACTATTATAATATTATTATGTTTAATATTATAATAGTTTGTATTGCTTTTTATTGAATTATTCATGATGACCTTTTATCCTGATCCATTAAAATATTTAACAAAGCAATTTAAACGTTTCCAATTCAATTCTTTGCTTTTTGAATATTCACTCACGGATTTGCTCTTCTACTCTTCCAGAATAAAAAAAGGAGCTTACTCTTAAAAGTTAATTCTTTTAAGAGTAAGCTCCTTTTTAATTTTGATCAAATTGGAACTGTCAAGATAAAATAGTTTTCATTCTTTAATTAGCCATTGCGCATCATTTTTTAGAAAAATAGGGATTATTGTTAATGGAGCCTCGCAGTCAATACTTTGTCCACCGGCATAGGTTTGCTCCGAAAATGCGCTTCGCCATTTTGCGCCGGATGGCAAATAAACCTTGCGGGATCTCGCTCCTTCATAGAGGACCGGAGCGACCAGGATATCCGGACCAAACATAAACTGATCCTCAATATCCCAGCTTTGAGTATCATCCGGGAAATCATAAAAGAGCGGCCGCATTGGCGGAGTCCCCTTCTCATGAGCTTTCCGCATTATTTCTTCAATATAAGCCTGCAATTGCTCACGAATCATCAAATATTTTTTAAAAATTTCATAGGCTACTTCTCCATAACTCCATACTTCGTTCGCAGCTCCACTACCAAATAAACCTCCTCCAAAAATCCCCAAAGGTTCGGAATGAGGTTCCCGATCGCCATGAAGACGAAACACCGGACAAAAAGTTGCATACTCAAACCAGCGGATGATGCATTCCCTAAAAGAAGGATTCTCAGGATTCCCACCGTGAAATCCCCCAATATCCGTTGTCCACCACGGAATGCCTGCCAGTCCCATATTTAAACCGGCTTTGACTTGATTTCTTAACGAAGTAAAACTGGAATCTATATCCCCGGACCAAACCAAAGCCCCATATCGTTGACTGCCAGCCCAAGCGCAACGAAGCAAGTTAAGCACATTTTTTTGACCTGCTCTTGTCATTCCATCAAAGAAAGTTTTAGCATACATCACCGGGTAGATATTTCCAATTTCCAAATTTGTACCCGAATAATAACGATAGTTATCATAGTCATAAACCGTATACTCAGGTTCCGCCTCATCCAGCCAAAAAATTCTAATTCCCTTATCGTAGTAATTCTCTTTTGCTTTCTCCCACACAAACTCCCGCGCTCCTGGATTGGTGGCATCATAAAAAACAGTATCCCCCAAAAAATCCATACTGGTACGGATTCCTCGTTCGGTTCGAATCAAATAACCTTTTTGTAACATCTCCTGATAATTGGCACTTGTTTTATCAACTGTAGGCCAAATGGATACCATCAGTTCAATACCCATCTCCTTCAGCTCACGAATCATTTCATCTGGATCAGGCCAGTATTCCAGATCAAACTTCCATTCCCCCTGCTTTGGCCAATGAAAAAAATCAATTACAATAACCGATATGGGGAGGCCGCGTTTTTTATATTCCCTAGCAACCTCCAAAAGCTCGTCCTGGGTTTGATACCGCAATTTACATTGCCAAAACCCCATCGCATAGTCAGGCATCATTGGAACGGTCCCAGTCGCCGAGGCATAAGATTCTTCAATTTCAGCCGGCGAATCACCGGCAGTTATCCAGTAATCCATCTGTTTCGTCGAATAAGCTTTCCACTCAGTCATATTTTTTCCGAAAGTGACCTGTCCAATAGCTGGATTATTCCATAAAAAGCCATAACCGAGACTTGACAGCGCAAAGGGGACACTGGCTTGTGAGTTACGGTGGGCTAACTCCAAAGTACAATTCTTTACATCTAAGTATGGTTGTTGATATTGACCCATTCCAAAAATTCTCTCGCAAGGATTAGATTCAAAACGTAAAATCAATTGATAATTTCCACCGGGAATCCCCTTGAATTCGCGGGCATCGATATTCAACGCGCTGCAAAACTCCCTGATATCATTGCGATTCCTGACAAATTCCTGTAGCAAGATTTGGCCTTTTTGATTTGAAAAGACAATTTTCCCGCCGGCTGAAATATCTGCTTTGATTTTACCGTTAATAACCGACGCCCTTTGATTATCAACCAAAATTTGAAAATTACTGTTTTTAGGGGGTAATAATGCCCAATTTTCTTCTATCATGAATGCCTGATGGGTGTCACGGAGCCTGAGACTATTCTCCCCCCATGGTTCAACCCAAAGTTTCTCATTATCATATTCACATATCAGACGATTACCGTCTTTTTTAAAAATATAATCCATTTACAACTCCTCTTTCCTCGTCTTTGCGAAAAAGCGCAAAGATTGAATTACCCTTTAACTGCACCACTGGTCAATCCGCCAATGATATACTTTTGCATAAAAATAAAAATCATCACGACAGGGAGTACGGTTAAAGCCCCAAACGCCATAACCCGATTCCAGGAAACGCCATATTGTCCAATAAAATTATAAATTCCAGCAGTCATTGGCATTAAATTCGGTTGGTTCATAAATGTATTGGCATAAATAAGGTCCCCCCAGGCGAAAAGAAAGGAAAAAACCGCTATTACAATCACCCCCGGGCTGGCAATAGGCAGCATTATTTTCCAAAAGGCATTGAAAGCATTGCATCCGTCGACCCTAGCTGAATCGTCCAATTCTTTGGGAATGGATAAAAAATAGGTTCGCAACATCAAAACGGAGAAGGGAATCCCCAGGGTCGCATCGGCAATAATCGGACCGCAATAGGTATTATAAAATTGCAATTTGTTAAAGATAATAAATAACGGTGTCAGGATTAAGGTTGCCGGTAACATTTGGGTGATTAAAAAAGATAGAATCAAAACTTTTCGACCCCGGAAATTAAACCGAGCTAACCCATAAGCAGCCATAGATGACAGTACCAAGCTGATTATCATTGTGAATAACGAGATCACACAACTATTTAAAAAAGAACGAAGCATATTGTATTGGCCTTTAAATTGGTCGATATAAGGCGCTAAATATAAATGGGACGGCAATAATGTCGGAGGAGATGTAAAAATCTCGGCCTCCATCTTGAATGAACTCGATAATAACCAAAACAGAGGAAATAAGAAGATGATAGCGATGATTACGCTGAGAACATTTTGATATATCAAAGTAGATTGGGAGTTTGTAAGGTTCTTCATGCTACATCGTCTCCTCTTCCTTCATTAAGCGTAAATATCCTAAACTCACGACAAAAAGTACTGCAAATAAGATATTAGCCACTGCAGCCCCTTTACTGAAGCTAAATTCGGTAAACGACAACCGGTATGAGAAAGTTGAAAGAACTTCAGTGGCATTCACCGGCCCGCCCTTGGTCATCACATACACTAAATCGAATACTTTAAAAGTATAAATGAATCCCAAAATCAGCACCGATTGAATCGCCGGTTTTAACAGAGGAACTGTAATATAGACAAATTGTTGCCACTTATTGGCCCCGTCGATACCGGCGCTTTCATAGACATCCTGGGGAATAGTGCTTAACCCGGTAATCAGAAGGATCATATTAAAAGGAATCCCAATCCAGATATTAGTAATAATCAGAGCCCATAAAGCCGTTCCAGGTTGCAATAACCATTCAATCGGCTGGTGCAACAGATGAGTTCCAATTAAAAGTTCATTAATAATCCCGGCATTCGTACTGAAAATAAACTTGAAAATCAGCCCGGTAATCGTCACCGGCATTAACCAGGCTACCATCATCAATCCCCGTATGCTTTTAGCCAACCGGAATGATTTGTTGAAAAATATGGCCAAGGCAAATCCAATCGTAAATTGAAAGACAATACAGGCAATCGTGTAATAAAAAGTATTGATGATAGTTGTCTTCAACACAGGATCGGCCATAAGCTGAATGTAATTACGAAAACCGCTCCATTCCTTGATCGGATTACTAAAGGTCATCACACTTACATTCTGAAAACTTAGTATCAGGTTATAAATAATCGGGTAACCGATAAAGAGCATCATAAAAAGTACTGCCGGCAAAACAAATAAAAAACCGGTTGATTGTCCTTTTTGAATGTTATATTTCATTCTTATCACCGCCATAATGTTGCATTTAAATAAATTGGAGTACATGTCGCCACATACTCCAATTTTTCTGAGCCTTCCTACATCTACATTAATTATTTCAGAACTTCCGCCACTTTCACCTGAGCATCTTTAGCTGCTTGGGTAGGCGTTTTAACCCCCGTCAACACTTCCTGAAGCGCGGTAGACATCGCATTGGATATTTCCGGCCATTTGGGATGGGGTCCCCTTGGCATGGCATATTTCATTTCATCCATAAAGACTTTCATAACCGGATCCTGAGTCCAGGCCTTGTCGGCCGCCACATCTTGGCGAGGGGGAAACATATTATATCTTAATTCATACTCTTTAACAATTTTAGGATCAGCCGCAAACTCTAAAAATTTACAGGCCGCCTTGACATTGTGCCCCTTGACGACACCCAAATTTTCTCCGCCAAGAACGGAAGAATATATCTTATCTTTCGGGATTTTAACTACACTCCACTTCATATCCGGGGCATCACTTTTAACAGCTGGAATATTCCAGGGACCATTTACCATCATAGCTAGTCTCCCGGCAGCAAATTGTTTCTCGACATCCGCTTGCGTCCAGTTGATCACTTCTTTGGGCATGGAACCGTCTTTCACGAGATCATTTAAAATTGTAAAGGAACCAATCGCTTGTTTGCTATCCAGCTTATCAATTTTGGCGCCGGAAGAAAGTAGCCAAGGCAAGAACTGAAAAGTACCCTCCTCAGATTTAACCGCTGAGAGTCCTAATCCATAGACACCGTTGCCTGACAATTTTTTAGCCGTAGTGCGTAATTCAGTCCAGGTCGTCGGCGGATTCACTCCGGCTTTTTTCAACATCTCTATATTGTAAAAGAGAGCCAAACAGTTGCTGGTAAAGGGAATTCCGTAACATTTTCCGTTTAAAGTCGCCGATTTCCAAGGGCCCGGGAAAAATTGCTTCGACCATTTTGAAACATAGGGGGTCACATCGGCAAACAGACCCATTTGAGCGTATGCGGCATGATCCGGATTATCGATGACCACCAAATCCGGCAATTTACCGGCTGCCATACCAATCGAAAGTTGTTTTTTAAAATCGGCGAATGGAATATAAACATGGGATACCTCAATATCGGANTGGGATTTATTAAAAGTTCCGCAAATCCAATCCAAAGTATCCAGTTGGGATTGGCCTTCCTGATAGCACCAAAGAACCAGTTTGGTTTTGGCCGAGGCTGCTCCACTTAGCGCTACGATAGCAATAAGTACTACTGTTGCCATTACTAGCAAAACTCTTTTTTTCATTAATAGCCCTCCCGGATTCTAAAATTTAATTTTTAAACTGAACAAAGGCGCGCACCTTTTGATTTAATTATAAAAGATTACCGCCTCTTGTGAAATTCTCCTAATGTAAAAAAGGTGTAAAAGCGTAATATAATTTTAAGAATTAAGAGAAGTCTTGGATAGTAACGAAATGAAAATACTTTTCATAGAAAAACGATGAGGAAGGCGAAGCTTTCTGTGAATGAATACCCGGAACGAGTCCATTTTAGCCTCCATGTTCTAAAAGATACTTTTGATACTCACTGGCCGGAACTCCGGTTATTTCCTTAAAAACCCGGCAAAAATATTTTGGATCCGGATAGCCTACTTTTTCCGCGATTTCATAAATCTTTAAATCGGTATTCGTTAGCAGTTCTTTCGCTTTACGAATCCGGTAATTCTTAAGATAGGCTGTAAAACTTTGTCCTACTTCCTTATAAAACAACATACTCAGGTATTCCGGGGTAATATGGAGCCTCGTGGCAATCTCTTCCCGGGAAATTCCCATGGGATATTGTTCAACAATTATTTTTAGCGCTTTGACCACTGGTAGACTATAATTGGATTTTAAATCTTCCGTTTGACATAAACGCTTTTGCAATTCCGCCAGAGCGCCTTCCAATTGGCACATCGTAATAGCGCTCAAAGTTTGCTGAAGAATTTCCTGTTGCTTCAGGCGTTTGAACAAATCCAAATCGGTCTCTTTTACAGCATTGGTAATCGAAGTTATAAACTGTACAAAAGAAGCGACGATTTGTTCCGGATAATATTTTTCCCGAGTCCACCAAAACAAGAAGTTTCCAAAGATCTCCGGCAGATTTTGAAAATGCTGCCGACTGACTTCGGAAACAGCTTGCTTTTCCAGTTCTGCAGGATAAACCAACGTTGCAATAGAAAGCGCGGCGATTTCCGATTGAGTCACCATCTTGTCCTTACCCAGTAATAAAGCCCATTTCAACATTTCGCTCAATTGCTGCAGTTTCGTATGGACTTCTTCCAGCAAATCAACGCGAATCCAACCCATCACCAGGTCGGGAAAGTCGGCGGCATGAACTTGAGCCAACATTTCACTGGACAATAAGCTCTCGATTTCGCTGATACCCCTCCGGCTTGAAATGGGAATCAAGGTCAAACCATTGATCTCGCCATCGAGGAGCAAATATTTCAAGTCCCGCTTTTCCCCCAACAACTCCTTCAATACCTGCTGCAATCCCTCGCGGTCATATATCTTGCCACCGGTATAGGCAGCCACCAAGACGAAAGGCTGGGTCCATCCGAATTCGCCCCCGCCATTCGACATTTTCCGTAATTCTTTTATTCGCGACGTCTTCCCGAGCATCAGATCCTGGAACAAATTTTTTTCAGTGATTAGCTGGGATACCTGGCTGCGATCATGCTCCTCCCCTAACTCCCGCTCAATCACAATTAAACTTTGCTGCAGCTTTTCGGCTGTGATCGGTTTCAACAGATATTCCGCTACTCCAAGGCTAATCGCTTGTTGGGCAAAGGAAAAATCGGAATAAGCGCTCAAAATAATCGTTTTATGCTTCAGCTCCTGCTCCTTTAAAGCTTGGAGCATTTCTAACCCACTCAACTCCGGCATCCGGATATCGGCAATCACCAAATCCGGTTTTAACTCGCTAATGATTTTCAAGCCATCTAAACCATTAGCAGCCTCTCCCACGACCTGAAAATTGGAATTCATTTTCTCAATTAAATGAATCATACCGTGTCGAATCTTGACGCCATCCTCCACAACGACGATCCGCAACTCAAAGCACCTCTTTTGGCTATCTTAAAGAATCGGAACTATAAGCGTTACCGTTGTTCCCGCTCCGATCCGGCTTGCAAAATCCAGTTGGGCCGCTTCACCATAATACATCCGCAAACGGTTGACTACATTTTTGATGCCAATCCCGCTAAAACTAGGCCGTTGCTGCAAACCCCTGCCAATCAACGTCAGAGTTTCATCATTCATTCCTTTGCCATTATCTTTGATGATGATTTTCAAAAATTCACCATCCTTGACACCGGTTATCGTCAGAACGCCACCGGATTCATATCCTTTAAATCCATGAATGATTGCATTTTCAACTAACGGCTGCAATAGTAGTTTATAAATCTTCAGCGTTAAAATCTCCTCATCAAAGTGGATAATGGTTTCAAACGAATATTCAAAATGATTTTGCAGTAAATAAATGTACTGTTTTAACCACTCAACTTCTTCCTGAATCATGACCACCCAGTTACTGTCATTAATACTGTATCGCAAAATAGCAGCCAAACTTTCAATCATTTGACTGATTTCATGTTCATCTTTTTCAATCGCCATCCAATTGATGGAATCCAGCATGTTATATAAAAAATGGGGGTTAATTTGAGCCACTAAAGCCTTCATTTCCGCTTCTTTCTCTCTAGCGCTAGCTACCTTCACTTCGGCCATCAATTGCTGCAGCTGAATCATCATCTGGTTGAAATGAGAGCCGATCACCGCGATTTCATCTTGGGTGTCCAGGTTTACTTGCACAGATAATTGGCCTTCTCTGGCTATGTTCATCGCCGAGATGATCTGGTGCGTCGAGCGGGTCAGTGTTTGGGTTACATAAGTAATGATCATCAAAGAGAACATAATGGCGAAAATGGCGAAAATGATATTCAAGCGCTGCATCCAAAACATCTGATGAAATAGATAGTTTTGATCGATCACATTAACAATGGTCCAGCCATTATCCTTTTGTTGCAGCCGGTTAATAATCAAACGCTGATTGCCAAAAAAGCCGGCTTTTTTCACAAATCCAGCCAAAGTCCCATTGACTGCTTGAGTTCCCCGGCTTTGGCCGGGATTCAAGATTTGTTTTCCCAGATAAGCTTTGACAGGAAAAGAAATAATCCGCCCCATCCGGTCATAAATAAAATTGAAACTATCGGGTTTCCGGTTATCCTCTGCCGCCTGATTGCAAGAATTATAAATGGAATCTTCATCCACACTTAACACAACCACGCCGAGAAATCCGTTGTCACCGCTTTTCCAATCTAAAATCTTTAAGGCGATATTGACAAAATGATATTCCTTACCCGAATAATAGTCCTCATCAGGCCCAGTGATGACCCAATGCCGGTTATCCAGCGTAGTCCGATAAACTTCAGTTTGGGTCACATCCGGGTATCGGCTCCAAATGTTCTGGAACCCTGAGTTATTGTCCCGGTCATACCAAGCTACTTCCCCCGAACTGGCCAGGACGGAAATACATTTCACACCCGGCTTGGAAAGGGAGATAATGCTGAACTTCCTTTTAATTTCGATCGCCGCCACCAGCCGCTCTATATCCGAAGGAGAATTAAGTTTCTTTACTTGTTCCACCAGGGCGTCATCGGATAAAATCTGAATGACCAGATCTTCATATGAGGTCAGGGTGGTGTCCAAGTTTTTGGAGGTTTGCACCAGGTTAAAATGGATTAATTCGTTGATTTTCCGGCGCATAGAAAAGGTGGAATTGTAGTAGGAAAAAGTTTGCACTACTAAAAGAGGAATAATCGAAACAAAGATAAAGGAAACCAGTAACTTATTTTTCAGGCTGAGCTGTTCAAATCGCTTAAAAGGTTGAGTATTTTGCAGAAAATAAATCAAAGCCTCTGGCAGTTTTTTGATCATCGGCAGCACCACCTTTTTAAAGCTTCGGAGATTTCACTGCTTTTCCTGCAGGGCGAGGGATATTTTTATTCCGTTCCATTCATCCCAAATCGGTTCTCTCTAATTTCATCGGTGTTCTTTTTTCGCTCACTACTTAAGCCTTTTGAACCACGAAAAGCACGCATTTACTTGATTGTGTAAATCGTCAATCCATATCGATCCTCGTCCGTATTCTCCCTTTTCAAGTCCATCCCATATTCTTTAGAACCCCCATGAACTTTTTTATTGAGCGCAAACCTTTCAATTTTGCCGCTATGCACTATCTGAACCATGTCTGCATCGTTAAAACTTCCATCCAGGTTCCAGTCCAAAACTTGAATCGTAACCGTTCCATCCGGACCCAAGTCACGGACTCCCTCAAGGTAATAGCGAGTGCCAACCGTTATGGTAATGGAAGCCCGAATGGTCCTGTCGGAAGTTCTGGAGCCTCCTTCACAATCTATCGTATAGTTGCTTCTTAACAACCATTCCGTCTTCGAGGCTTCATCAACAAAGGACAACAGGCAATCGCCTGAAAAATTGGGTCCCTTCCCGGGTAAGCGGTAGAAAAAATACTTATCATCGCCGCCCTGGATATTTTGGCTTAAGATGGTTATGGGAACCTCTTTTCCTTGCGAGTTCCGTATTTTTATAAAGTCGCAGGGCAGCCCGGGGGGGATCTCTTTAAATTTTACAACGGCAAAATAATGATTGTGAGCCACCGAAAATTGCTTGGTAAATTCCAAATCAGAAAAAATGTCTGATACCTTTATAAAATCAAGAACGATAGCAAACAAATTTAAACTCGGACTCGGATGATCGAGCGGATAATTATGAATATAGATTTGTCGAAAGGGCAGACCGTCATCCTTTCGCTCCAATTCAACCTGGCCGGGTAAATCAAACTTACTGAGATCCGTGCATCCCGTAAAAGTTATCAAAACTGCAATCATCAATACCAGTCCTATTCTGCGATACATTAGGGACCCCTCTTCAAGTTAATAGGTAGCTATTTTTTAATAAGCTCCGGTTGGACTTTTCGCAACGCATCCAATAACATTCCGGCGCCTTTTTGAATGATCTTTTGGGCAGAAGCATCCGGAGAGAACGTGATCGAACCTTTGATTTCTACTTTACATAGTAAAGTCATGGTACTCGGGTCATAGAGTTCAAAAGTTCCGTTATCAATTTGGTGAGCTCCAATATTAAGATCCACCTTCAGATAATAACCATGGGCCACTTTGGCACAGGCTATCTCCGGCAGCTCG
>WSSedL1CaDRAFT_10001684_pt1 | contig 12370 bp, 10 predicted proteins | sample WetSurSL1Cattail_FD_9464 | JGI IMG/M metagenome (IMG submission 9464)
GCTGCTAAAGGTAAAAAATTAAAAGGAGTAATGTTAGGGTCTCACGGTTTGTTTACTTGGGGAGATACTTCATATGAAAGTTATATCAATACTCTTGAAGTAATTGAAAAATGTGCTGAGTATTTAGAGTCTAACTACGGAAAAACGCGTCCTGTTTTTGGAGGTCAAAAATTGGAAAGCCTTCCAGTTGATGCTCGTAAATTGCAAGCTGCAAAATTAGCTCCAATCTTGAGAGGTTTCTGTTCTTCAGAACGTAAAATGATTGGTCACTATACTGATGATGCTAGAGTTTTAGAATTCATCAACTCTAATGATTTAGAAAAATTAGCTCCTCTTGGAACTTCTTGTCCAGATCATTTTTTGAGAACTAAAATTAGTCCTTTAGTAATTGAATTGGCTCCAAACGAAGATTTATCGGATGTTGATGGAATCAAAGCGAAGTTAACTCCAGCTTTTGAAGCATACCGTCAAATGTACTCTGAGTACTATAACACTTGCAAAAAATCAAATTCACCAGCAATGCGTGATCCAAACCCAGTGGTTATTTTATACCCAGGAGTTGGTATGTTTACTTTTGCAAAAGACAAAACAATGGCTCGTTTGGCATCTGAATATTATACAAATGCTGTAAACGTAATGAAAGGTGCTGAAGCAGTTTCAGAATACACTTCATTGCCACGTCAAGAAGCTTTTGATATCGAATATTGGTTGCTAGAAGAAGCTAAATTACAACGTATGCCAAAACCAAAAGCATTATCTGGAAGAATTGCTGTTATCACTGGTTCTGCTGGTGGAATTGGTAAGGCTATAGCTAAAAAATTCGCTGAAGAAGGTGCTTGTGTTGTTATTAATGACATTAACGAAGAGCGTTTAGAAGGAGCTACTGCTGACTTCATCAAAACTTTTGGTAAAGATGCCGTTTCTAGTACTTTATTAAATGTTACTGACGAAAATAGTACAACTTTAGCTCTTGATGCTGCTTGTCTAGCATTTGGTGGAGCTGATATTATTGTAAACAACGCTGGAATTAGTATTTCTAAATCTATCGCAGAGCATTCATTAGAAGAGTGGGATAGATTGTATGATATTTTAGTGAAAGGACAATTTATTGTTTCTAAAGCTGGAATCGAAGTAATGCGTAAGCAAGGTTTTGGTGGAGATATCGTGAATATCGTATCTAAAAATGCAGTTGTCGCAGGACCAAACAACCCAGGTTACGGATCTGCTAAAGCAGCTCAAGCGCATTTAACACGTTTAATGGCTGCTGAAGTAGGAGCTGATAAAATTCGTGTGAACACTGTTAACCCAGATGCTGTAATCTCTGATTCCAATATTTGGTCAGGTGGATGGGCTGAAGGACGTGCTAAAGCTTACGGTATTACTGTTGCTGAATTGCCTGCTTACTACGCTAAGCGTACTTTATTAAATGAAATTATATTGCCAGACGATATTGCTAATGCATGTTTTGCTTTTGTTGGAGGTTTGTTAGGTAAATCTACAGGAAATGCATTAAATGTTGATGGTGGAGTATCTATGGGCTTTTATAGATAGTTTTAGATGTTAGTTTTTAGATTGATTGATCTAACGTTCGATTCATTTCGATCGTTAGATTTTTCTTAATCTAATAACAGCATGTTTGTTTTTTATTTTCTTTTTAAAAAACAGTTCTTCTTTATAACAACTTAGGTGGTTAGTAATTTTTAAGTCTACCGCTTATAATCACCATAAATTATGAAAAAAGTAGCTTTTAAAATGCAATTGCATCAAGGGCAAATGCAGGAGTACCAAAAAAGACATGATGAGTTGTGGCCTGAATTGGCTGATTTGCTAAAAAATGTTGGAGTAGAAGACTACTCTATTTTTTTAGACGAAGAAACATATGCTCTTTTTGGTGTTTTAAAAATTGAAGATCCTAGTCGCTTAGACGAACTTCCTCAGCATCCAGTGATGCAAAAATGGTGGAAATATATGGGTGATATAATGGATGCAAATCCAGACAATTCACCAGTGAGTGTTTCACTCAAAGAAGTTTTTTATTTACCTTAAAAAAAAGTAATTATCATGATATTAGATTCTAATAAAATTGCTGCTCACAATGATGGGCTTTTTACAGCTCATAAAAACAAATTAGTTTTTACAGCTTCAGAAATTGCTGAAACTGAAAATATTATTCAAAAATTAATTGATTTCCAAATTGCTATCCCTTCTTGGGCTTTAGGAACAGGAGGAACTCGTTTTGGACGTTTTCCAGGTGGTGGAGAACCTCGTTCAATAGAAGAAAAAATCGAAGATGTAGGTTTGTTACACGCTTTAAACAAAGCTTCTGGTGCAATCTCTTTGCATATTCCTTGGGATACTGTGTCTGATTATAAGTCTATTAAGTCTTTAGCAGCTCAACACGATTTGAAATTTGATGCTGTTAACTCTAATACATTTCAAGATCAAGCTAATGCTGAATACTCTTATAAATTTGGTTCTTTACAAAATGTAAACAAAGCAATCCGTAAACAAGCTGTTCAACACAATATCGACGTAATTCAACAAGGTATTGAGTTAGGTTCTGAGTCATTGACAGTTTGGTTAGCTGATGGTTCTTGTTTTCCTGGGCAATTAAATTTCCGCAAAGCATACCAAAACACATTAGAAAGTTTAGAAGAAATCTACGAAGCATTGCCTGCTAACTGGAAATTATTTTTAGAGTACAAATGTGCAGAACCTAATTTCTATTCTACTACAGTTGCTGATTGTGGACAATCTTATTCTTATGTAAAAAAATTAGGGGATAAAGCTAAAACTTTGGTAGATTTAGGGCATCATTTGCCAAATGCCAATATTGAGCAAATTGTTTCCATATTATTGATGGAAGATAAATTAGGTGGATTCCACTTCAATGATTCTAAATATGGTGATGACGATTTAACAGCTGGTGCTTTGAAACCATACCAATTATTCTTGATTTTCAACGAATTGGTAGAAGGAATGGATGCTAGAGGAATGAATCACGCCAAAGATTTAGGTTGGATGATTGACGCTTCTCATAACATCAAAGATCCAATGGAAGATTTATTGCAATCTGTGGAAGCAATTATGATTGCTTATGCTCAAGCACTTTCTCTGGACAGAAAAGCGTTAGAAATTGCTCAAAACGAAAATGACGTAGTTAAAGCACAAGAGATTTTACAAAATGCTTTCCGTACTGATGTTCGTGCATTAGTAGCTGAAGCTCGTTTGCGTTCTGGTGCTGCTCTTAATCCAGTTGGATTATACCGTCAGTTAGCTGTACGTGATGCTTTAATTGGAGAAAGAGGATTGAAAACTGTAGCAACAGGATTATAATAAAACAACATTAAATGAATGCAGTAGCCATTTTCGACATTGGAAAAACAAATAAAAAAGCCTTTCTATTTAATGAAAGTTATCAAATTGTTTGGGAGAATTCAGTAAATCTTCCTGAAACAGTTGATGAAGACGGATTTCCATGCGAAGATATTGTAGCATTAAAAGATTGGTTTTTGGGTTGTTGGGAACAAATGAAATCGCAAACGCAATACAATCTAAAAGCAGTAAATTTCAGTACTTATGGTGCTAGTTTTGTGTATATTGACGAAGAAGGAAATCCTTTAACACCTTTGTACAATTATCTAAGGCCATATCCTGAAAATCTTAAAAATAAATTTTATACTAAATACAAGGGAGAAGAAGTTTTCGCAGTGAAAACTGCTTCTCCCGTTTTAGGAAGTTTGAATTCTGGAATGCAAATTTACCGATTGAAAAAAGAAAACCCTGAGGTTTTTGACAAGGTAAAATACTGCTTGCATTTGCCACAATACATGAGTTTTTTTTTAACTAAAGAAGGCTTTACCGATATTACAAGTATTGGTTGTCATACTAATCTTTGGAATTTCAATAAAATGAAATACCATAAATGGATTAGAAAGCAAAATATAACAGATAAATTGGCACCAATTCATAGTTCTGAAGATGCTATTATTATCGAAAATGATATTGCAGTTGGAATTGGTTTGCATGATAGTTCTTCGGCTTTGATTCCTTATATAATTAATTTTGAAGATCCTTTTGTATTATTATCAACTGGAACTTGGGTGATTACCATGAATCCTTTCAACAGCAAAAAGCTTACTTTTGATGAATTGCAAAATGACTGCTTGTGTTTCTTACAATATAAAGGAAAACCCGTTAAGGCTTCTCGTTTGTTTGCAGGAAATGAACACGAAATTCAATCATTGAAATTGGCAAGTCATTTTAAAGTTGCTGTTGATTCATACAAACATGTTCTTTATGATAAAGATATTATTACGGAATTAAGAGTCAAATTCAAGCAATATACCGCAGATGATAGTACTATTTTGAAAGATTGTCCTTTTAATTCAAGAGATTTATCTAATTTTGAAAACTATGATGTAGCCTATCATCAATTGATGTTAGATTTGATTGCACAACAAATTGTTTCGACTAACTTGGTTATTCACAATAGTCCAGTAAAGAAAGTTTTTGTTGATGGAGGTTTTAGTAAAAATTCAATTTATATGAATTTATTAGCCGAAGCTTTTCCAAGCATGGAAGTATATGCCGCATCGATGGCGCAAGCGAGTTCATTAGGAGCCGCCTTAGCCATTCATAAGAATTGGAACACAAAGCCAATTCAAAATGATTTAATTGATTTAAAATTTTACAAACATTAATATAAAATATGCCTATCATCATTCCACTTAAAAAAGAATATTGATAGGCAATTTTAATTAAAGAACTAAACAATAAAATAACAACCCTATGAAATGAGCATCAACTTATATTTGGAGTAAATATCAATAGTAGTTTTGCGAATTACATATGACCTTTGAAAAAAAAATAAAAATCAGCATATGAAAGTTGGACTTTTTATACCCTGTTATGTGGATCAATTTTATCCACAAATAGGTATTGCAAGCTTAGAGTTATTACAAAAATTTGGATGCGATGTTAGTTTTCCGATGGATCAAACTTGCTGTGGACAACCCATGGCAAATAGCGGTTATGCACATTTGACTAAAGGATGTGATACGAATTTTGTAGCTAATTTTTCCGAATTTGATTATATCGTTTGCCCTTCTGGAAGTTGTACCATGCATGTGAAGGAACACCTTCATTCGAAAGAGAATGAAGCTGCTGCTACACATATTAGAAAACATGTTTACGAATTAACAGAATTTCTAACCGATGTACTAAAAGTGGAATCTATCGAAGGGAATTTTCCGTATCGAGTAGGAATGCACCAAAGTTGTCATGGACAACGTGGATTGAAGCTTTCGCAAATGAGTGAGCTAAATGCCGCTCCGTTTTCTAAACCAGATCAGCTATTGCGTAATATAAAAGGTTTAGAATTAGTTTCCTTAAGTAGAAAAGATGAATGCTGTGGTTTTGGAGGTACTTTTTGTGTAACTGAAGAAACGGTTTCTGTAAAAATGGGACAAGATCGTATAGAAGATCATAAGGAACACCACGTAGATTATATTACAGGAGGAGATATGTCTTGCCTAATGCATTTAGAAGGAATTCTAAGAAGACAAAAAAGCAATATTAAAGTAATTCACATTGCAGAAATTTTAAACTCAATATGAAAAACACAATAGATCACAGTACAGCAGCAGCTACTTTTAACAAAGATGTAGAACGAGTAAACTGGCATGATGAAACGCTTTGGTTTGTTCGTTCAAAAAGAGATAAATCAGCTCATGCTATTCCAGAATGGGAGGCACTTCGTGAGACTGCTTCGAATATTAAAAACAATGTGCTTTCAAACATGCATACTTATTTGCAAGAGTTTGAAGCTAACGCATTGAAAAATGGAATCGTAGTACACTGGGCTGCCGATGGAGACGAACACAATAAAATAGTACATTCGATTATTGCTAAGCATGGTGTTACCCAAATGGTAAAATCAAAATCAATGCTTACAGAAGAATGTCATCTAAATGAATATTTAGCAGATAATGGAGTTGAGGTAATTGATTCTGATTTAGGGGAATTTATTGTTCAATTAAGAAAAGAACCACCAAGTCATATTGTATTGCCTGCTATTCACCTTAAAAAAGAAGATGTAAGTGATACTTTTAATGAGCATCTTGGAACAGAAAAAGGAAATAATGATCCGCAATATTTAACCGAAGCGGCTCGAAAAGAATTAAGAGATACTTTCTTAACTCGAAAAGTAGCACTTACAGGAGTAAATTTTGCAGTTGCTGAAACTGGTGAATTCGTAGTGTGTACCAATGAAGGAAATGCCGATATGGGAGCGCATCTTGCTGATGTTCACATTGCCTGTATGGGATTTGAGAAATTAATTCCGCAACGCAAACACTTGGGAGTATTTCTAAGACTTTTGGCTAGAAGCGCTACAGGTCAACCCATAACTACTTTTTCTAGTCACTTTAAAAAGCCAAGAGAAGGTCAGGAAATGCATATTGTTATTGTGGACAATGGCAGAAGTACGCAATTAGGACGTGAAGATTTTAGAAACTCTCTAAAATGTATCCGTTGTGGGGCTTGTATGAACACTTGTCCTGTTTATAGAAGAAGTGGTGGACACAGTTACCATAATGCAGTTGCAGGTCCTATTGGTTCTATTTTGGCACCCAATTTAGACATGAAAAAGAATGCCGATTTGCCTTTTGCAAGTACCTTATGTGGTTCTTGTACGAATGTTTGCCCGGTGAAAATTGATATTCACGACCAATTGTATAAATGGCGTCAGGTTTTAGTTAAAGAAGGTTATACACCAAGTTCTAAAACTATGGCAATGAAAGGAATGTCAGCTGTTTTAGCAAATCCAAGCGTATTTAAAATTGCTGGAAAAGCAGGTCGATTTGTAATGAAGAATTTGCCTTTTATGGTTAACAACAATCTTAATGCTTGGTACAAACAAAGAGAAATGCCAGCGCCACCAGAGGAATCATTTAGAGAATGGTATGCTAAAAAAGCAAAAGAATCTAAAGACAAGAAATAATGAGCAGTAGAGATAGTATTTTAAGTAAAATAAAAAACAATCAGCCTACATCAGTGAGCGAATTGCCTAGTCTTAGTTTTTTAGGATTAGACAAAATTGATGTAATTGAAACCTATAAAACAGTACTAAAAGGTATTGGTGGATTTTGTGAAGAAGTGAGTAGTTTAGACGAAGTCAAAGCCTACATTGCTGCGCATAATCCAGCAGATAAAAGAAAAATCACGACACTTCCTGAATTTGCAGATATTGCTGAAACTGAATGGACAAATGATGATCCACATAGTTTACAAAATGTAGAATTAGCTATTGTAAAAGCGCATTTTGGTGTTGCTGAAAATTCAGGACTTTGGGTTACGGATGCTATTTTAGGACAAAGAGTTTCTCCTTTTATTCCGCAATATTTATCGATCATTGTCAATAAAAAAGATATTTTGGCTACAATGCAACAGGCTTATGAACGCATTGGCGATTTAGATTATGGTTTTGGGACTTTTATAGCAGGACCTTCTAAAACTGCCGATATTGAGCAATCATTAGTGCTTGGAGCTCATGGTGCGAGAGGATTAACAGTATTTTTGATAGAATAGTTTATTCTTAGATTCATATAAAAAAAATCGCCTTTAATATGGCGATTTTTGTTTTTATGGTAATGTGATATTATAGCGCAAAGATTCATAAAGTAAACCTCAGAGAGACTCAAAGAAATATATAAAAGAAAGAGAAGAGAATCTTTAAAAAAACTTAGCGTAATAGTTATTCTTTTATTTTTTCGATAGAAACAGCATTAATGCAATAACGCAAACCACTTGGTTCTGGTCCATCAGGAAAAACATGACCTAAATGCGCATCGCAAATATTGCAAACACATTCGATACGAATCATTCCAAAACTAACATCTTTATTGTAAGCTACACTTTCAATAACGATAGGCTGCGTAAAGGATGGCCAACCTGTTCCACTTTCAAATTTAGTTGTAGCATCAAAAAGTGGCGTTTTACAACATTTACAAGCATATTTTCCTGGTTCAAAAAGACTGCATAATTCTGAACTATGTGCTCTTTCCGTTCCTTTTTGGCGGGTTACATAATATTGTTCATCCGTTAGTTCAAGTTTCCATTCACTATCTGATTTTTCTACTCTTTTTGGTGGAGTAGGATTACCATGTGTGGCAAATTTTATAAGATCGTTCCAGTTTAGCATAGGGTTTTTATTTAAGATAGACTGCTACAAATTTTGCCAGTGGAGCCATTCGGGCTTTGTTCAATTGTAAAGTATCGTTTTTTACTGTGTAATTATCTACAGTTTCAAGCACGTTTAAAAAATCAGCTTCTACATTTGGTCCCATACAAGCCATTCTTGTAGATCCCATTTTTGAAAATGAAATTCGGTTGACGTTGGTCTGCAATTCATAAGTTCCAAAAAAAGAATTACAACCTCCATTACCATTTACTCTATTCTCTTCTGATTTTAAAATGAGATGTGGTTCTTTAGCAGTAAAGTTTTCAGCAGTTACTTTTTGACCATTAATTTCAATTAATTTCCAATATTTTTCTACTATTTCCGTAGATTCTTTTGGAGAATTGGCGTTTTCTGAAGTCGTTTTTTTACTCGTGCAGCAAGAAATAAACAATAAAGAGAGTGAAAATAGACTAATTGTGGTTAAGTAGTGTTTCATTTTTTTGAATTTTTAAATGGAGATGATATCTTGGGCTAAATTTTAGCAATACGAACTGAAAATCTAATTTCCAGTCTTCATTATTTTTACAAAGATAAAAAAGCATTTACACATTCGCAGTTTATAATTTCCCAATTTTTAGAACAGGTTTTCTATATAAACGACTGATATTATTTGGCTATATTTGATTCTAGATAAATAAGAAAAGACAAGAATGAAGCATTTATTTAAAGCCAAATTAAACTGGGATTCCATTTCTAAAGAAGCAACTACGGATTCAAAAAGATACATTAAAACGCATCAAATAGTTATTGATGGAAAAGAAATATTAAATGTTTCGGCAGCCAAAGCATTCAAAGGTGATCCAAGTTTATACAATCCAGAAGATTTATTGTTGAGCAGTGTGGTTTCTTGTCACATGATGTCCTATTTGTATGTGTGTACTCAAAATGGAATCGATGTAGTATCTTATCAAGATAATGCTGAAGGAACCTTGGAAGTGCTAGAAAACGGTTCGGGACGCTTTATAGAAATCCGATTATTTCCTAAAGTTATTATTAAACAGCAAGAAAAAATAGCAGAAGCTTTAAGATTACATACAAAAGCAAACGAACTTTGTTTTATTGCTAATTCCTGCAATTTTCCAATAGTTCACTATCCTAGTTGTGAAGTAGAATAACAAAAGAATTATTTCGTTAGAGGATAAGCCGCATTTTCAAAAAAAAAAGGCTTGCAATCAGAAGATTTACAAGCCTTTTCGTATTAAGTGTAATTGTTTAAAATTTATAAGTAACACCCAATCTTACATTTCTTGGAGCTTCTGTTTGCCAGTAATAAGCATTTAGATAAGAATAATATGAACCACTATACAAGTATTTGTCTAAAATATTAAACATGTTGGCAGTAAATTTTAAATCTCCTGTTTCATAAGATAATCCACCATCCAATTTGAAATAATTAGGCAATTTTTCAAGGCCTACGCTCCAAGTGTCCGTTTGGCGTCCAGCCAAATAGGTTCCTCCAATTGAGGCTCCAAGACCTTTTAGCTTTCCAGTTGGTACGGTATAGTTTAACCATGCATTAGCAGTATGCTTAGAATATCCTGGTATAATATCTCCTTTATTAATACCAGTAGCTTCAGAAATGACATCATCAATTTTACTTACAAAGGATTCTGTATAGGCATAATTAGCAATTATATTTAGTCCTTCAGTAATTCTTCCTCTCAAATCTAATTCAATACCTTGAGCCTTTTTTTCTCCTAAAATGATACTGTAATTTTGACCAGGAGTATTAGCGGGATCAGCAGTTAATTCATTTTTCTTAATGATACTGTAAGCAGATAACGAAGTACTCCAAGCACCATTAAACCAATCTTTTTTAATACCTATTTCTCTATTAGTTCCAGTAAGAGGTTTTATACTACCATCTTTTATTATTCCGGATTGCGGTACAAAAGCTTGATCATACAAGCCATATACTGCTAAAGATGGGGTAACAGAATAACTTAATCCCACACGTGGTGTAATATGACTGTCAGAAGCGGGATCACTATAACTACTGGTTTGTTTTATCCATGTATATCTTGCTGCAAGTGTCAGTCGTAATTTATTTTCAAAGAATCCCAATTCGTCTTGAGCATATCCTGCAGCATATTGAGAACCATAAATTCCGCCAGCACGTTGGCTAAGTGGTGTTTTTTCATCAAAATTAGGTAAACCATTAGCTGGGATTCCATAATCTGGAGCGTTTACATTAAAAGGGTCATCTACAGTATCTAAATTGTGTGATTGTCCCCAATCAGCCATATAATCTTTATCCCCCAAGTCAACACCTCCTAAAAATTTATGAGTTATTTTTCCGGTATTGAATTTTCCGTTAAGGAATATTTGTCCTAAATACATATTACTTTCAGCATCCCAGATACCTACATTTCTTATTATTTCACCTGCATCTAATGATGCATTAGGTCCTACAGCCGAAGGCCATGAGCTGTATCCATCTTGAAGGTATTTGAAATAAGAAGTTTGTGCAGTTAGTTTCCAATCAGAATTAAAATGATGTTCAAACATCAGATAGGCACTGTGATCGTTAATTTTTGTATCAGGTAAACCAGGTTGTGTCATGGTAAAGTCAACTGGCATAGTTGCATAGCCCATATTATCAGAGCCAAAAACATAGTAAGAACCAACTTCTGTCATATTGGCTCTTTGATAGTTGTATTCCGCTGTTATTTTTGTTTTATCATCAATTTGATAAGAGATTACAGGAGCAATTACATAACGATCATTGTGTTCAAATTTTCGATGAGAACCTTTATTTTGTGCCATAGCATTAAAGCGATATAAAAGTTTTCCTTTTTTATCTAATTTTCCATCTAGGTCAATACTGGCTCTGTAAAAATCATAACTTCCTCCCATTATAGAAGCTTCTCCTTTAGTTATTCCTGTTGGTTTTTTGGTTACTACATTATAAAGCCCACTCGGGTCTCCGCTTGAAAGCATAAATCCCGCTGGTCCTTTTACAAATTCAATATGATCTACAAAACTCATATCTTCGGTAAGAGGCCCCCAGAAGGAAGATACTACATTAAAACCGTTGCGGAAAGCTTGAATTTGAGATCCTCTCATAGTGATATTGGTATACAAATCACCCCAATGTTCTAAACGAACTGCACCGCTCACATTTCGAATAACACCATCACTCATGCTTGTAATTTGTTGATCTTTTAAGGTTTGACCACTAATGATTTGGATATTTTGGGGGATTTCCAATACTGGAGTATTCAATCGTAATGATAGAGATGGATTATTTTGTTTGTATTTACTTTTCTTTACAATTACTTCATTCAGTTCTTCTTTATTTTGAGAAAGCTTAAGGTTTTTAGTAAAAGTTTGATTGCTTGTTACCGTTATATTTTCTGAAATTGTTTTAATACCTACTCCGTTTATGCACAAGATGTAGTTTCCAGCTTTAACATTTTTAAACTCGTATTGGCCATTAAAATTTGTAATAGTATTGTATTTTGTGTTTTTTAGTGCTACAGCTATGCTTTCAGCTGGGCTATTGTCACTCAAGGTAATTTTTCCATTTATTTTCCCAAAACCTTGGCTAAACATGTTTATCGAAACCAAAAAAAGCATTGTGAATAAATTTTTTTGTAGGTAGGTTATCTTCATTTTAAATTATTATTTAGAATTATTCTACAAAAGTATATGTTAAATGTTTCTTAAGCAAATTATTTTTAACTGTTCTAAATAAAATAATTCAATAAACGGATAATTATGTTCAATGTGAAAAAAAATGCAACCGATTGTTTTTTTTAATATATTTGCTTTTCAAATTTAATACGCTATATTTTTTCGTTTTTAATAAAAAAAACTTATTAATATACATGAATTTAATAATTTGAGATATAAAACTTTTCGGAAATTATATGGGGATTTCTCTTGATGTAGTTACAATGTTTTTATTAAAAAAATAAATACTATTTAAAATTATGAAAAACGGAATATTATCTAGAGCTTTTGGTCTGTTTATGTTACTTGTATTTTTTGATGCTAATGCCATTGGAGATCCAACTTACATAAATACAACGGCTACAGAAAATCAATTTACATTATCGACTGCTGCTACAGGTTCAACCTCATTGTATATTAGTCACGAAGAGTATCCCGGAGTAATTTCGGCAC
>WSSedL1CaDRAFT_10001685_pt1 | contig 12370 bp, 12 predicted proteins | sample WetSurSL1Cattail_FD_9464 | JGI IMG/M metagenome (IMG submission 9464)
ACCTGCCGCATTGAGGTGACCTCCTCCGTTAAACAAATCAGCCGACACTTTGTTGGCCGGAAATGTGCCCTGTGAGCGCAACGAAATCTTTATTTTGTCTGTATCCTCACGCATAAATACCGAAAAAACCACATCGGCAATAGAAAGTGGCATATTCACCAAACCTTCAGTATCACCATTTTGATAATTGAATTCGTCCAGTTCTTTAGACGAAAGAGTAATCAGAGCAGCTTTATACTCGGGATAAATTTTCATTTTCTTATAAAGCGCATAGCCCATCAGTTTCATCCTATCAGCCGAATAGGTATTAAAAACCTTTCGGTAAATATCGTCCTTATCCACGCCAATTCTAATCAGTTCGTGAATAATGGTGTAAATTTCAGGCTTATTCGAATTATACGTAAATCCGCCTGTATCAGTCATCATACCGGTGTAAATACATTCGGCACAAGCCAGATTTATTTTTGAGAAATCACCTAAACGGCAAATCAGACGAAAAATCAATTCGCTGGTGGAGGAAATCTCCGGATACGAAATCACCACTTTTGCATAATCGCCGGGGTGAAGATGATGATCCACCAAAATTTTTGGAGCAGGTGCACTCATCACGGCTTCTTCCATTTTTGCCAATCGATTCGCTACATTAAAATCGAGCGTAAAGATCAATTCCGATTCAGCTAAAATACGGTCGCAGGCTTCCTTGTCCTGTTCGTAAACCTTTACAAATTCCGAACCGGGCATCCACGAGAGAAACCCGGGAAATGCCGTCGGGACAATCACCGTAGGTTCTTTTTCGATAGTCATCAGATAATGCCACCATCCTAACGCAGACCCCATTGCGTCCCCATCAGGCCCTACGTGAACCACAATAGCTATTTTTTCAACTTTGTTAAGCTCTTTCTGAACCTTGTGAATAAGTTCTTCGGCAATAATTTTCGAAATCATTTGGTTGTTTTTTATCGGGTACAAAAATAACAAAAAAAATGCATTCTGAAGTAAGCGGATATATTCGCTTTTCAATTCGTAAAATTCAGAATATAAGCACCTCGTTCGGCAATGGAATAGAATGGTATATTACGTTCGGCACATGCTTCTCTAACTGACTCAGTGTACCAATCGGAAATACTGCTATCCACAATTACTTTTCCGGGAGATACATTTTGCAACAAATATTTCATTTTGGGCTTTGCCCGATTGCCGATAATCAAATAATCAACAGGAATATTTCCTTCAACTAAAATATTTTTCCACCAATACACATCTGCAATCAAAATACGCTTTCCTTCAAATTCAACAATATTCCCGAAAACGCCATCTTTACTTATAAGATTAGGCCGATCGATAAAATGCTTTCGCCAAAAAGCGGTAGCAATTTTTTCAAGATCATCACTATCGTTGGTTATTACGTAGTTCTTACCTCTCTCTATCATACTTATATGTAACGATTTAGAAGATGAATACACAATCAGCTGTTTTGAATGCAGCGTATCCCACTTCACGGCAAACGAAATAAGCAAAACCAACAAGACACTGCTCAATCCTACTGCCAAACTCCAAAACTTTTTGGTGTAAAAATAGGTGGCTATAGTTGCCAATGCCAGAAATACAAAAAACATTTGAGTCAAATCCAGCGAAATAGATGAAACTGAAAAAGGCAAATTCTGAATACCAATAATTAAGAAATTCAACAACCAGACTGACCATTTCAGTACAAATGCGATTGCCACCGAAACAACGGGAATAAAATTGACCGCCAATAAGAGCAATGCAAGATATATAACAATAGTTGACAACGGAATAGCCACAATATTGGTCAGTAAGAAATAATTTGGAAACTGCTGAAAATAATACAGAGTAACCGGCAATGTACCTAATTGTGCGGCTACAGAAACAGCAAGCAAATCCCTCAACCAACGAAGCGGTCTATTTTTAACCGGGAATAAATTTGAGATAGGACGCTGAAAAAATACAATACTCAGAACAGCCAGGTAGCTCAACTGAAAACCCACATCGAACAGATAATCGGGATTTACGAGCAACATTATAAATGCCGACATGAAAACAGTATTGTAAATCTGCGATTTTCTATCCAAAGCCGTACCTACAGCTACCAGACTAAACATCAACGCTGAACGAATGACCGATGGAGAAAGTCCCGTCAGAAAAGCATAGGACCAAAGAAAAAGAATTGCGATAATGGTTCGGATTACTTTGCGCTTATCTCCTTTAAATACCAGCCCGAGAAGAAATGCAATCACCACATAAACAATGCCCACATGCAAACCACTTACCGACAAAATATGCATGGCTCCGGTTGCGCTGTAACCTTTGAGCAAATCAGGTTGTAAATCATCTGTAAATCCAAGTGTGAGAGCTGCCAAAACAGCATATTCATCACCACTAATTCCAAAATGCTTATAAATATCCAACAATTTCTTTCGCGACTGATCGGCCAATCGGAATATCGAAAAATCCGTTGAATGTTCAGCTAATTTCCATGAACCGGAGTACAAATAGGCCGTCGCGCGAATACCTTTTCTTTCCAGATATTTGGCATAATTAAATCCATCCGGATTGACAGCACCCTGAGGTTCCCGAAAAGTAGTTTGCACCAACAATTTGTCGCCATAAAGAAGGTTAGCTGACAAAGTATCTTTTTGAAGATAAATAATGGCTTTCCCATTACCGACATTCCATTTATCGTCAACATACTCCCCACGCACATCCACCTCACATTTATAAGACTTTGCCTTTTCTACCGGAGCACAAGATAATTCTACTAAATAAATTCCTTTTTTATCCAGACATGAAAAACTGCTGTTTTTATCTCTTAAAAAACTCAGGGAATAGCCCAATGAGAACAAAAAAATGAAAACTCCCGCTCCAAACAACCAGCGGAATCGATAAAAATAAGATTTATTTCTGATAAAATAACTGCCAAACATCAAGAGAATTGATGCTGTAAAGCAAATCACGAGCAGCATCACGTTCAGCTCTACAAACTGAAAAAAAATTATTCCGGCAGCCAAAGCCGTAAATAATCTGAAAAACGGAGTGCGCTGCAAAAAATTCATAGCAGTCGATTGAGTTTTATCTATAATCCATCATCAATTTCAGTGGCCGTATGCTCAGCATTAGCCGGTTCGGAATGAATATAAATCTCGCATCGGGGTATACGCGAATGAATTTCGTTTTCCAACTTATCACACAATTCATGCGTTTGCGAAAGTGTCAGCAAAGGATCGAGATGAATATTAAATTTGATAAAAGTATCAGCTCCGGCTGTTCTTGCCTTTAAACTATGTACTTCAAAAATTTCGGGATAGTGTTTTATAATTTCATGTACAACATCAACAGNACCGCTCGGAGCTTTATCCAGCAAAACATCGACAGCCTTTTTGCCCAATCTGTATGAAACCGACAAAACGATTACAGCCACTGCCAAAGCAGCCACAGAATCTGCCCAATAAATTCCGAAATTGGCCAGAATCAAACCCAATAAAACCACCGAAGAACTCCAAATATCAGTTGAAAAATGCAAAGCATCTGCCTCAAGTGCCTGACTATTATGTTCTTTTGCCACTTTATAAAGCATTCTCGAACGATTAAAATCTATCACAATAGAGAAGATAACAACAACATAACTCCATAAGGTGACTTCAATATGGGTACTTCCTGTCGACAAACGATTAATGGCTTCGTAAATAATCCATACACACGTAATCAGCAGTAAAATTGTTTCAACCAAAGCCGATAAATTTTCCACTTTCCCATGCCCATAATTATGCTCTTTATCAGCCGGTTTATCCGAAATTCTTACTGAAAAGAAAGTAACTACCGCCGCCACAAGATCAAGCGCCGAATGTAATGCTTCGGAGAGGATACCCAAACTTCCAGTCAGAATACCAACTGTCAGTTTAAATAATGTCAAAAAAACGGCAGCAACAACAGACGTAAAAGCTGCTTTCTTTTTTCCTATACTCATGATATAGTTAATTATGTAATCAACAGGTTACTTTGATTTTATCTAATACTTTTTTGCAGAAGAAAACCATTTATCTAAAATATATTCTTAAAGCAACAATGCACTGATAGTGGCTACTGGTTCTGCAGCATTAAATACTGTACTTCCGGCAACCAATACATTCACTCCGTGGTCGTAAAGTTTTGATGCGTTTTGCAACGTTACGCCACCGTCTACTTCTATCAGACAAGCAGGATTAAACCGGTTTCTCAATTCATTCAACTCATCGAGTCGAGCATAACTTTCCTCTATGAATTTTTGTCCACCATAACCGGCAAAAACAGTCATTAACAACACCATATCAACTTTCGAAATATATGGTTCAAGTACTTTCACTGGCACATCCGGATTTATTGTGATACCCACTTTGATCCTTTCTTTTCTGATCATTTCTATTGTTCTATCAGGATTTTCAGTTGTTTCATAATGAAAAGTGATTATACCTGCTCCAGCTTCAGCAAAACGTTGAATATATTTTTCAGGATNNACAATCATCAAATGTACNTCNANNAGTTTATTGCAATGTTTTTTCACAGCATCGAGTACCGGAAAACCAAAGGAGATATTTGGTACAAAAACGCCATCCATTACATCAATATGAAGCCATTCTGCCTCACTATGATTGATCATTTCGCACATTTTCTGCAGATTACCAAAGTCGGCCGCAAGTATAGAAGGAGAAATAATTTTTGTCATTTTCAGTTTTTATTACATCGCAAAAATAACAAAAAAAACACCCTTTGGTTTGAAGGATGCTTTTTTTTGTCTTATTCATTTTGAATCTTAATTACATAAAGTCCAAAACATACACTCTGTACTGACAAAAAAAAGAAAGTCTCTCACACAGGAAAGACTTTCTTCACTTTAATTTAAAATCAAATCTATGTACTGATGTTTTTCTATTCGCTGCACCCTATATGCAGACGCAAATTGTAAAATAGTGCTGAGTGTAGCTACGGAAGGTTCCATATCCGGTAATTTATCCTTCTTGGTTTTTATATCAGTTTTGTTTAACGGAGTAGAAATTTTTTGCATAGGCAATCGCATTTTCTTTATATTGTTTTCAAATAAAACGCGCCACTCCTAAAAAAATTATATATTACCTGATTTTTTTGTGAATTTATTTTATTTCAAGATATACGTCTTTCTCCAATGCTATACGCCTCATATTAAGAAGTGCATAACGCATACGCCCCAATGCCGTATTGATGCTGACATCTGTTTTTTCAGCAATTTCCTTAAAACTAAGATCCTCAAAAAAACGCATTCGTACCACTTCCTGCTGCGAAGAAGGGAGATAGTCAATAAGTTTTACCACATCGCTGAGTACTTGTTCATTAGAAATAACATCTTCCACACTCTTTTCAGATAACTTGGCGTTATTCACTATATCGTATTCCACGCCATCTGCCGAAAAAGTATTTTCGTTCTTTTCGCGACGATAATAATCAATGATAAGATTATGAGCAATACGGTTAATCCAGCCCAAAAACTTACCTGATTCTATATAACGACCCTGTTGGATGGTAGCAACGGCTTTGATAAAAGTGTCCTGAAATATATCTTCGGTGAGTTCCCTGTTGCGTACTATCAAAAATATATATGAATAAACTTTCGATTTGTACCGCATCAATAAAATTTCAAACGCTTTGTTGTTGCCATCTTCATACAACCTTACCAATTCTTCATCGGATAATTGATTCAGACTTTTCATTACTTCTAAATTTTGGGGGTTCAGAGTAATATTATTGCAATAGGCGTTTTAAATTTTATAGAGTTAATAAATATTGTATCCGAGTACAAATATAATGAATGAAAGTAAAAAAACAAACTTTGAAGCAAAAAAAGTACAATATCTCCTACAAAAAATTTATTTTCATATTTCAATACTGTTTTAAAATAGGTTTTTCTCTCTTTCAGAAGTATATCTGTAGATAAGATATATTACAATAACAGATAACATTGCACTCACTATTCCGATCAGCTGACTACCTTCAGTTCCAATTTTATCAATATCAAAAACCGCATATCCGTTATATTGCAGAAAATAAAACACGACAGCCAGTGCATTATTCAAAAAATGGATAACAACCGGATACCATAAATTTTTAGTCCACAAGTAAACATAACCCAGCAAAGCTCCCAACATCAGTCTTGGAATAAAACCGAAAAACTGAAAATGAAACGCGCTAAAGATAAATGCCGTGATCCAAACTGCTATTACCGGATTTAATTTTTCATACAAAATTTTTTGAATTGTTCCCCTGAAAAACAACTCCTCTCCTATTGCTGGCAACAACGCTATTAAAAACAAGTTGAACAAAAGCGCTGAATAATTATGGACAAACAGCAGTTGTTCTGTTATTTTAGCAGCACTCATTTCGGTTGTTCGCATCCAGTCTTCAACAGATTTCATCGACGCAGGCAAAGTTATCTGCTGATTATAATAAGTGAGAAAATTAATGAACGGTACAACCAAAACAGTCAATATAACACCATAAAGCAACAATCTGAGTTGAATTCCTTTATCGAGATTTAAATATGAGAAAGGCTTGTGACTTAGAAGCAAAGCAAAAACAAAAGGTGGCAAAACAAAAACACCTATTGATTCTATCATTTGTGTCAAACGAATATTGTTCAGATTAGTAAGGTTACCATCAGTAAAAATCCCCACACACGAAACCGCTATTAATCCAAAAATCAATACTACAAAAATGAACAACAAAATTTTTGTCAGGAAACCCGCCCTCTCAAAAAAACCTTTTACAGAAATCATATTTCAGATAGAATAAAAAAACTCCTGTCGGAATCATCCGGCAGAAGTTAATAAATTAAAGAATGAACGAAAATTTATGATCTTGGTCTCGCTTCTTTTACTACCATTGTACGTCCAACAAATTCCGCACCGTTCAGCTCTTCAATAGCTTTAGATGCAGCTGCATCATCGGCCATTTCCACAAAAGCAAAACCTTTGGATTTACCGGTTTCGCGATCCTTGATAATTTTACAAGAATCTACTTTACCATACTCTTCCATAACTCCCTGAAGATCGTTTTCCCGAACTTTGTAACTTAAGTTACCAATGTAAATGTTCATAAAAATAATAAAAAAAATAAATGATTAAAACTTGTATAAAGACAGCATAAACAAACGGTGGCTATACAAATATCTGTTCAGGAAAACAAAAGTTGAACTAACCATTCGAAAGAAATACAGTATCTTAACGCTACAAAGGAAAGTATTTATTTTGGAATTTGCAACAGAAAGTGTAAAAATATTTGAAATGTAATAAAAAAAGGCAAATAATTGCGTTTCTGATTGAATATCAAACGATCTTACCCAAGATATTTTCTATAATCTTCGGATAATATTCATATTCCAAAGCATGAACCTTAGCCGCCACATCTACATAGGTATCAGAAGGTGAAATCTCACATTCTGCTTGAAATATGACATTCCCTTCATCGTAATTTTCGTTCACATAATGTATAGTTATCCCTGATTTTGTTTCACCGGCTTCCACCACAGCCTTGTGCACGTGTTCGCCAAACATTCCTTTTCCTCCGAATTTTGGCAAAAGAGCCGGATGAATATTAATAATCCTGTCAGGGTAAGCAATAATCATATTTTGTGGCACTTTTATCATAAAACCGGCCAAAACAATCAAATCAATATTATAATTTTTCAAAACCCTGATGATTTTCTCGCCGGAAACAAATTCATCTTTAGTGAAAGTGAGGGAAGGAACGCTTAACGCCTTTGCCCTGTCGTGAACATAAGCTTTCGAATTGTTAGATAAAATAAAAGGAAACTCAACCTGCTTATTACCTTGAAAATACCTTATAATATTTTCGGCATTTGATCCCGAACCAGACGCAAATAACGCTATTTTAGTGCTCATTTGTTATAAATTATAATTGCTCACATCGCCATTAAATGTGCAAAAAGATGTAATTTTTTCATCAAACATTCGTTTATTTGGAGAATTTTTCATTTCTTTGCACCGCAAAATTAAGAAACAAATTTAATTCATAAACTTAAAAACAAAAATTATGTCAGAAGTTGCAGCTAAAGTAAAAGCTATTATCGTAGACAAATTAGGCGTAGAAGAATCAGAAGTTGTTCCAACAGCGAGCTTCACAAACGACCTTGGTGCAGATTCATTAGACACAGTTGAACTGATTATGGAATTCGAAAAAGAATTCGGTATTTCAATTCCTGATGAAGAAGCAGAAAAAATTTCTACAGTAGGTGACGCAATCGCTCACATCGAAGCTATCCAAAAATAAAAATTTGTTCCCCAATAACTTATGGAGTTGAAAAGAGTTGTAGTGACCGGTTTGGGTGCAGTAACTCCTTTAGGAAATTCAGTCCCGGAATTTTGGGACAATATCATTAAAGGAGTTAGTGGTGTCGGACCTATTACACATTTCGATGCCTCTGCTTTCAAGACTCAGTTTGCCTGCGAACTTAAAAATTTTGATCCTTCAAAATATTTCGATCGTAAAGAAGCCCGCAAATTGGACATTTATGCACAATATGCATTAGCTTCGGCAGCTGAAGCCATTGAAAACAGTGGAGTTGATCTGGAGAAGATTGACAAAGATGAAGTAGGAGTAATTTTTGCCGCCGGTATCGGTGGTATTACTACTTTCGAACAAGAAATCGCAAATTATTACCAGAATATAGCCAACGGTCCAAAATTTAATCCGTTTTTCATTCCAAAAATGATTTCGGATATTGCCGCTGGTCAGATTTCGATAACATACGGTTTTCATGGCCCGAACTATTCTACAGCATCAGCGTGTGCTTCTTCTACCAATGCCATGATCGATGCTTTCAATTACATCAGGTTAGGTAAAGCCAACATGATATTAGCAGGTGGAGCTGAGTCGGCCATCACTCCTGGTGGTGTAGGCGGATTTAATGCTCTTACCGCTTTATCAACCAGAAATGATGAACCTCAAAAAGCTTCCCGTCCATTCAGTAAAAGCCGTGATGGTTTTGTTATGGGCGAAGGAGCTGGATGTATCGTTTTGGAAGAACTCGAACACGCGCTGGCTCGTGGAGCAAATATTCTTTGCGAAGTTGTGGGTGGAGGAATGTCGGCCGATGCTTATCATTTAACTGCTACTCATCCTGATGGATTAGGTGCAAAATTAGTTATGAGCAGAGCATTGAAAGATGCCTACATGAAACCGGAAGATATTGATTACATCAACGTTCACGGGACTTCTACTCCGGTAGGAGATATTTCCGAAGCAAAAGCCATTAAAGATGTTTTTGGCGAACATGCATATAAACTCAATATCAGTTCTACAAAATCTATGACAGGTCATTTGTTAGGCGCCGCCGGAGCCATTGAAGCTATCGTTTCAATTCTTTCGGTAGTAAATGACATTGTGCCTCCCACGATTAATTTCACCGAAGGAGACGAGGACCCCGACATAGATTATCATCTCAATTTTACGTTCAATAAAGCACAAAAACGTACCGTTAATGCCGCTCTATCGAACACGTTCGGATTTGGCGGACATAACGCCAGTATAATTGTAAAAAAATTCACAAAATAATTTTGTGTTTAAGCATATCTTAAAGAAAATAAGGTTCTTTTCGAGTATTCGAAAAGAACCTTATTTGTCTTTTCAAAAGATACTTGGCTTCCATCCTCATACAATTGAATATTATCAACTGGCTCTCAGACACAGTTCCGTATCCATTGTAACAGAAAGTGGACAGTTACTCAGCAACGAACGTTTGGAGTTTCTGGGAGATGCCGTTATCAATTCTGTTGTAACAGATATTCTTTACCGTAAATTCGAGAATGAACGAGAGGGATTCCTTACCAATACTCGTTCCAAAATTGTGAAACGTGAATCTTTGAACCGTTTCGCCATTCATATAGGACTTGACAAACATATCATCGTTACCAAGCACGTAAACGCCAACACCAATAAAAATATTTATGGGAATGCGTTAGAAGCACTTATGGGGGCTATTTATTTAGATTATGGTTACAAACAGTGTAAAAACTTCTTTGAGAACCGTATTCTGAACACTTTTGTGGATATCGATAAAATTGCCGAAGACGAAGAAAATTATAAATCAAAGGTAATAGAATGGTGCCAAAAGAGAAAACTAACTTTTGACTTTGTGCTTTTGCAGGATGAACTCCAAGATGCAAATAAACATTTATTCGTTTCGGGGTTAATGATTGAAGGCCAGCTGATATGCGAATCGAATGGTTCAAGCAAAAAAGAATCGCAACAAAACACTTCGCGCAAAGCATGGAACAGAATAACATCTGAACCTGACTTTCTGAAAAAGTTAATAAAACAGGAAGATCAGTAGAAATTTAGAATAATAAAAATATTTCTGTTGAGAAAACCCATTAGCGTGCCAATTTATACAAACACCTACCTCTATTTCCATTTTTTCATATTCATTTATTCCGTTTTTCTAACTCTGAACCACCAAATATCCAGTATTTTAGCTTCTGTGATTATTTTGTACAAATAAAATCGTATCTTTGTGCCCGAAAATTAGAAGTTTAAAAGAAAAATGTAATTTTTTATGAATGTAGTTACAAAAACCATCACATTGGGTGATGGAAGAGAAATTACCATTGAAACCGGAAAGCTTGCCAAACAAGCTGATGGTTCTGTAATGGTTCGCATGGGTAACACCATGCTACTGGCAACTGTTTGTGCTGCCAAAGATGCTGTTCCCGGAACAGATTTTATGCCACTTTCGGTGGATTATAAAGAAAAATTTGCGGCTAATGGCCGTTTCCCCGGAGGCTTCACCCGCCGCGAAGGTCGTGCATCCGATTATGAAATTTTGGTTTCTCGTTTGGTAGACAGAGCATTACGTCCTCTTTTCCCAGATGATTTCCATGCAGAAACTTTTGTGAATGTTACCCTTTATTCTTCCGATGGCATTGACATGCCCGATGCTTTGGCCGGCCTGGCTGCTTCGGCTGCATTAGCTGTTTCGGACATCCCTTTCAACGGACCAATTTCTGAAGTACGTGTTGCGCGTATCAACGGAGGATTTGTGGTAAATCCTACTTTTGAACAACTCGAAACAGCTGATATGGATATTATGGTGGCTGCAACGCTGGATAATATTATGATGGTGGAAGGTGAAATGAAAGAAGTAAGTGAAGATGACTTGTTAGATGCTATGAAAGTGGCTCACGAAGCTATCAAAGTTCATTGTCAAGCGCAATTGGAATTGATGGAAGCAGCAGGTAAAACTGTAAAACGGGTTTATTGCCACGAAGAAAACGATGAAGATCTGAAAAAAGACATCTGGGATAAAACTTATGCAAAGGCATACGCATTAGCCACTTCTTGTAACACCGATAAACACTCGCGCGTTGAAAATTTCGAAGCAGTAAAAGCTGAATATATTGCAGGGCTGGATACTGAAGCAGCTGAAGCTAAAAAAAGTTTGATAGATAAATACTACCACGACGTAGAGAAAGAGGCTATGCGTCGTTCTATTTTGGACGAGGGCAAACGTCTCGATGGTCGTAAAACAACCGAAATTCGCCCTATCTGGAGCGAAGTTGGGTATTTACCCGGACCTCATGGTTCTGCTATTTTTACCCGTGGCGAAACTCAATCACTTACCTCGGTAACTCTGGGTACCAAAAATGATGAAAAATTGATTGACGAAGCTTTGATTCAAGGAAAAGAACGTTTCTTGTTACATTATAATTTTCCTCCATTTTCTACCGGCGAAGCCCGCGCATCGCGTGGTACAGGTCGTCGTGAGATCGGTCATGGTAATCTTGCATTCCGTGCATTGAAACCAATGATTCCTGAAAATTATCCGTATGTGGTTCGTATTATTTCTGATATTCTTGAATCAAACGGCTCCTCTTCGATGGCAACCGTTTGCGCCGGAACATTGGCATTGATGGATGCCGGTGTACAAATCAAGAAACCCGTTACAGGTATTGCAATGGGACTTATTTCTGAAAATAAAGGTAAAAACTTTGCCGTTCTTTCCGATATTCTCGGCGACGAGGACCATCTGGGTGATATGGACTTTAAAGTAACCGGAACAAAAGACGGTATTACCGCCACTCAGATGGATATCAAGGTAGACGGACTCTCGTACGAAATTCTGGAAACTGCTTTGAGACAAGCAAAAGAAGGACGTATGCACATTATGGGCAAAATCCTTGAAACGATAGCTGAACCACGTGCTGACCTGAAACCTCACGCTCCACGTATTATTGTAATGATGATACCGAAAGAAATGATTGGTGCGGTAATCGGCCCCGGCGGAAAAATCATTCAGGGAATGCAAGCTGAAACTGGCGCTACTATCTCG
>WSSedL1CaDRAFT_10001686_pt1 | contig 12355 bp, 13 predicted proteins | sample WetSurSL1Cattail_FD_9464 | JGI IMG/M metagenome (IMG submission 9464)
TTTGAACTCAGCTTCCAGTGGATACTGCGCAGCCGGTCTCCGCTGCGAAACGGACGAATGTCGAAAATTTCGGAAGGGTCGTCGCCCGGTTTCACGCTGGAATAGGTATTGCTCTCTGCGGAGTAATTGACGGTTGCGTCAATTCCGGCGTCCAGAAACTGCGTTTTCGGCAGTACAAAAACTTCCGCGTTCACCGTCGGATTTTGATTCAATGTAAAAATGCCAAGAAAATCATAATATTTTATCCGTGTCAGTTCCACAGTGATTTTTCCGCAGTACTGTGATTTCATCGCGTACTCTGCCGCTTGCTCTGCGCCGGAATTAACCGGCATAAAAAATGTTTCATACCGCGTTTCTCCGCAAAGAGAATTATTGCAGCTGAATTTTAGTTTGGCTCGCGCGATGGGAAAAATTGATCTGTTTTGAAATAATATATGAAGGATGAGGTTTTCCCCTTTCCCGGCGCAGGGAGGGTTTACTTCAAACCTCACATGAGTTCTCCGCACAGTCAGCAAAGTTAGAATCCATGAAACAATCGGAAGCGAAATCACCGCGGCAAGCGTGAAAAATGACAGGTATCCGGTGTAAAACAGATAGAAAACGATTGCCGCGGAAAGGGTAAAAAAGTAGGTGATACGACATTTCAGCATATCACACCTCTAACGCCGTGTGATTGCGGGCGCGGATACTTGTTTCAAAATCGAGGTGAGCAGCCCGCCGACGGACACGTTGCTGATTTTCGCCTGTGCATTCAGTATAATTCGATGCTCGATTACATCATGGAACACAGACTGCACGTCCTGTGGCACCGCGTAATCCCTGCCGGAAAGGTATGCCGCTGCCTGCGCCATTTTAACCAGCGCGATGGAACCGCGGGGGCTTGCCCCCAAACGAATCATACTGTTTTCTCGTGTTGCACTGACCAGTCGCGCGATGTAATCATAAACCGCGTCCGAAAGGAACACTGCGTCCGCCTGCTGCTGCATTGCAATGATTTCGTTTGCATCGACGACTTTTCTCACGGTTTCGAGCGGATCAATTCCCTGTTTCCGCTTTAATATTTCGATTTCATCGCGCAATTCGGGGTAACCCATGGTTAGGCGCACCATAAACCGGTCAAGCTGCGATTCCGGCAGCATTTGGGTTCCTGCGGAGCCGACCGGATTCTGCGTCGCAATGACGGTATACGGCTTCGGAGTAGGACGGGTGGTGCCATCAACCGTGATCTTTCCTTCCTCCATTACCTCTAAAAGTGCAGACTGCGTTTTGCTTGAAGTCCGGTTGATTTCATCCGCCAGAAAAAGGTTGCACAGCGCCGCGCCGGGCTTGTACTCCAGTGCATCCGTCGCTTTGTTGTAAATAGAAAATCCGGTCACATCGGTTGGCATTACGTCCGGAGTGAACTGGAGGCGCTTATAATCGAGCGACACCGCCTTTGAAAACGCGAGCGCAAGTGTAGTTTTGCCGACGCCCGGGATATCCTCGAGTAAAATATGCCCCTGAGCCAAAATGACCATCAGCACTTTGCCGATAATTACGTCTTTGCCGATCACGGCCTTCTTGACCTCACTGATGATTTCAAAAGCCTTTTGCTGCATGTTAAAGCCACCGCCCTAAATTAAAATTTATATCATATGAATAAAATTTTATTTCACTACTGAACTAATCCTTTTAGAAAAACCACTTCAATTGTTTTATACTTCTCCCCCGCCGTAGGCGGGGGAGAAGTATATTTTATTAACGCTATTTTAATCAAGAAACAGTATGAGCACAGCAGGAAAGGGGACTCGAATTGATGTCATTTAATATTATTATAGATGGAAGGAATTAACTTTACAATCGAAAGTACGCTAATTGCTGTCTCCTAGAGGTAATTTGGAATTATTTTACAAGTTTACTTGAAAATCTATATTAAATCGCGCTATGATAGAATTGTTGATTTTTCATAGTTGTGTCGGGCAACTGATGTAATAAGTGTAAAAATGAAGAGGAGTGATCATATGAACAGCGAAATTGAACAGCTTCAGAAAATGATTGATGAGAGCAGCCGTATCGTATTTTTCGGCGGCGCAGGGGTATCCACCGAAAGCGGAATCCCGGATTTTCGCAGTGTCGACGGCCTTTATCATCAGCACTATAAATATCCTCCCGAGGTAATGCTGAGCCATAGCTTTTACGAAACGCATACCGCGGAGTTTTTTGATTTTTACCGTGAAAAGATGCTTTGTCTTGACGCAGAGCCGAATGCCGCTCACCGAAAGCTTGCGGGATTGGAGAAAGCGGGGAAACTTTCCGCCGTGATTACCCAGAATATTGACGGGCTGCATCAAAAAGCGGGCAGTGAGAATGTGTTTGAGCTGCACGGCTCGGTGCACCGGAATTATTGCCAGCGTTGCCGCAAATTATACGATGCGGAGTTTATGCTGAAAAGTAAGGGGGTTCCCACATGTGGATGCGGAGGAACCATTAAGCCGGATGTTGTACTTTATGAAGAGGGACTGAATTCACGTACAATGGACGGAGCGATCAAAGCGATTGAGCAGGCGGATTTGCTGATTATCGGCGGAACTTCGCTTGTAGTTTATCCGGCCGCGAGTCTGATCAACTATTTTCGGGGAAATCGGCTGGTGCTCATCAATAAATCATCCACTTCGCAGGATGAAAACGCCAGTCTTGTGATAAACGACAGGATCGGCGAGGTTTTAGGTCAGATAAAATAAACGAAAAGAGATGAGGGCAAACCTTCATCTCTTTTCGTTTATCAATCAATATATCGCAAGATATCTTTAGCCTTGCCCTCAAGCCGGGCAGGCCCATACTTTGACACTGTTACTACGATTGGTTTAGAACCAAGACTCATTTGATTGCTGCGTTATAAATCTTAAGTAAATCCTCATACTGGGGAGATACAATCATACTGACATAATTGCCGTCCTGATTAACACTGCACTTTTTAAGTATGGCAAACTCTGCAGGAAGATAATCCTTCATTTCGGTTTCTTTCTGCATGTAACGTGCATCCAGCTTGTCTTTTATTCTTTTTGCCGCGTCGGCATCCTTGCCCTCAGTCATAATGATTTCGTCGCCTTTGGTTCCGGTGGAATCAACATAGGCGGCAAACTGCTTTACATCGGCGGCTTCTATGCCGTAATTCGGCATTAGATCTTCCTTGGATAAATCCATCATTTCTTTATTTGTAATTTTTGACTTCATCTCTGTCATAACTTTGCCGAGGTCGGCCTGCTTGGTGCTACTGCCGCAAGCCGTGAACGAGCAAAGAATTACCGTAGTTAACATTGCTGCGGCAAACAGTAAAGCGATAATCCGTTTCATGTGACATCCTCCATTATTTTACGGTATGCGTTAAGAGATAGTTAATCCATATTTCGCAGGCCTTGTCTGTGAAATGCATTCCCAGGACGTCAGGGTCGCTGCAATATTCCAATGGAAGGTTGCCTTCACTGTCCCGCATGGCAGAAGCAACATCAATATAGTTATAGCCTTTTTCTTTGCACATTTTGCTCAGTGCAAGGTCATAAGCCGCAAGGTTGGGATTATTGAGCGATGTCATCTGCATCGTCTTAATCATCGGAGTTGAAGATTGAACAAAAATCATTGCGTTTGGCGATTTTGCTTTTATATTCTCCAAAAGCTTGGCCATATTCTTTACGGAATCGTCTACACCATACGGAGCAATATCGTTAATCCCAAGCATAATATATACTTTTTTTGCACCCATCGCTGCAACATTGTCTTCCAAAAGGGCTTTTTTGCCATTATAGGATGGATGAATAGATGAACTGCTCAGCGGCTTTAATGCATTGCCGCTGCCCATGCTGCCGGCAGTTAAAAACCGCGCTTTGCCAAAAAAGTTGGCATCGGTTTTACGTTTTGCGGTGACGTAATTCTTAAGTTTCAGCGAAACGGAATCGCCAATAAAGACAGCATCGTCAAGGTAAGACGGGTCAGCCTTTGTGCTTTGGGCTACCACAGTAGCCGGAGGGGTGGTAAAGACAGCCGCGATCTGCGAACTAGCCGAAACTGGGCTTGATGCCGCAGAATCGGTTGCTGACGAGGAGTTTGACGAAACTGCCGAAGCCGTACTTTGGGGAGAACTTTGGGATGATACAACTGATTGAACAGCACTTGAAGCGCTGTTTTGCGGCTTCCCGCAGGCACTTAAAGTTACTAGCCCGGCGACAGCCAGAATAAGGATTATTTTTTGGGAATGCTTATGAGTCATTCGTTTTCCCCCTAACACGTATTATGAATACAGTATAGCATATGTAACCCGGTATCACAAGATTTGTAACAAATATGATATAGTCGACTAACTTTAAAACGCCCTGATATTTGCGAGGATATTTTTCGTAATGCAAGACGGACGACGAAGGCAGGCTGGCGCCTGGCGAGGAGGACAACGCAGCAGCACGGAAAACAGACCGCAAAGATGGGGTGGCTTTGAAGTTAATCGACTATAACTGTGCGGCGGAGTTTCTTTTATTGAAACGTTGGTTATGATGTGGTAAAATAAATCAAATATTTACATCGGAGGCATGAACATGGAAATTCAGAGAAAACAGAAGCTGATGCGGACTTCACTTGGTCTGGAAGAACCGGATTTGGTATTGAAATACGCTGATATTGTGGATGTGTTTACCGAAAAACTGTTCACAGCCGACATCGCAATCCGCGGCGGATATATTGTGGGAATCGGAGCCTACCACGGCGCAAATGAAGTTGACATGACAGGAAAAACGGTAGTACCCGGCTTTATTGACGCGCATGTCCACATTGAGTCTTCCATGGTTGCGCCAAGTATTTATGCCCAAAAGGTTTTACCCTGCGGCACGACAACAGTCATTGCAGACCCTCATGAAATCGTGAATGTTGCCGGTTATGATGGGATTCAATATATCATCAGCGCAAGTGACAACTGCAAATTAAATATCTATTTCGTATTGCCTTCCTGTGTGCCGCTCAATGAATTTGACCATAACGGCGGCGTGTTTGGCGTGGAGCAGATGAAAAAACTCGCCAATCATCCGAGCGTAGTCGGTTTGGGCGAGGTAATGAACTATGAGGCGGTTACCTCCTGTGACCGGGAACTGCTCGAGAAAATCGAATTGCTGCAGCCGAAAACAATTGACGGCCATTCCCCCGGCCTTACCGGGAAAAAACTTCAGGCCTACAAATTCTCAGGTGTGGAAACCGACCACGAGTGCACCGATTATCAATCTGCGCTCGAAAGATTGCGCGCGGGCTTTATTGTACAGATTCGTCAGGGCTCGGCTGCTAAAAATCTAGTCGAAATTGTCTCCGGCGCACTCGAAGACGGAATCAGTTTAGACCGGTGCGTTTTTTGCACGGATGACGTTCATCTTGCCGACACGGTTCAAAAAGGAAATATAAACCATAGCGTCAAAATGGCGATTGATTTGGGACTCGACCCGATCAAAGCGGTTAAACTCGCTACTCTGAATGCCGCGCGTGCATACGGCTTAAAGAATTTAGGCGCCGTGGCTCCGGGTTTTCGTGCGGATTTGGTTGTGCTTGACAGCCTTCTTGATGTCTCCGTCATCGATGTTTATAAGGATGGAATCTCCATTCATGATATTGAATACACCGACCCAGCGGTCAAAGCGGGCGATCGGATCACCCATAGCGTTCATGTACCGGAGCTTGCAGGGGACTGCTTTACCCTAAAAGTAGAGGGCGAATATCCTGTTATCGGTATCATTCCCGGCGAGATCGTCACACAAAAGCGAATGATGATGCTGCCGCAGAAAGACGGCATTTTTACGCCGAAGGACGATTTGCTCAAAATTGCGGTGATACAGCGGCACGACGGTTCCGGCAGAATCGGGCTGGGCGTCGTCAAAGGCTTTGGTCTGAAAAACGGGGCGATTGCTTCCACGGTTGCTCATGACGCACATAATTTGATAGTAATCGGCGATAATGACACGGATATGCTGGCGGCGGTCGAAGAGCTGAAGAAATGCGGCGGGGGATACACTGTAGTACGGGACGGCAAAGCAGTGAAAACTCTCCCGCTTCCAATTGCGGGGCTTTTTACCGACGACCGAACTACAAATATCATTTGCGAACTGAGCGATATGGCAGTCGCGGCACACAGAATGGGTGTGCCTGAGGAAATTGATGTTTTTCAGAATCTTTCGTTTATGTCACTGCCGGTAATCCCTGAACTCCGCATTACAGACATTGGTTTGTTCGACGTAACCGCGAATAAATTTATTTAAATAGGGAACGGGCGGTGCCGATTTGATTCGGTGCCGCCCGTTTTTGCGATAAGTTTTTTATTTGCTAAATTGTTATTGTTGTGCGGACTGAAATTTTTATCGGTTTTTAAAGCTGGCACATTCTGTCTTGGATGCGGTATCCGGTTGTTGCCCCTCAGAACTCACTTTGATTTCATCCGCATTGCATTTTTCTTCCTGATTGTAGACGCAGTTCTTTGCATCACAGCCTATTTCAAGACCAAGGTTCGGCATGGAATAGCCGATGGAATTTGTCAAACTTGAGGTCGCGTCCAAAAAGGAGGAACAGCAGGTTTGCTCGGAGCCGTAGGCACAGGGTCCGTTTACCTGAATACTCGGCCTGCAGCATAAGTTGTCTTTATTGTTGGCACAGTTCATAACGTCGCACTGCAAATGGGTCATAGTCAACACCTCTATATAAAATAATATTTATATTATGGGTTGATTCTTATCTTTTTATGCGACGTCCTGCTTTCATACCGATTCCTTTTTTAAAGTACTTCAACTATTTCATATTTTCAATCGCGCAGAGCAGCGCTACTCAAAGCTATGACTCATATGCTTTTTAATGGGATAACAAATTGCATACGCCGCAACAGCGCCGATTGCGGCTTCCGGTATTCCGCTTGTCAGAATCGTGAGACCGATCAGTCCAAGAAGCGCGTTAAAGCTTTGGCCGATCACCGTAGCGTAGCTCTTGCCGAAAAAGACATAAATTCCGCCTAAGACCAGAAACGTGTTCGTCAAGCTTCCCAGTATGCCACTGATACTATAAGCGAAAACGGGCTTGCATTTGCATTTCAGCCTTGTAAGAAAGCCGAAGCAAAGTCCAGTGACAGTTCCGGCCAGAATCCTGGGGGCAAAGCAAATTACGAGGCTCCAAAAATTACCGCGTACGGAGCCAAGCGTGTAAAACGGGGTGAACAGAAATGCAATTGGGCTGGGCGGTGTAAAAGTCCAGACGCAAAAGCTGAAAAGGCCGAAAAAAAATCCCATGGCGCTGCCGGAACCAGTGCCTAAAAGAATTGCTGTTATAATAACCGGCACGGTGCTGAGCGTAGCCACAACGGGGCCGATTGCCGGCAGTGAGCCAAGGGGAGTGAAGCACACGATTGCTTCAATCGCAAGCAGCATAGCGAACTGAGCAAGAAAAAGAGTTTTTCTGCTTACCGATGCCTTCATTGAAATTCCTCCTTGTTAATTGATTATCAAACTAAGTATATAATATTACAGGAGCGCAGTAAGATATTACCAATCGAGAACTAAAGCAAAGGAGGACTAAATTTATTTTGAACCGGTTTTCTTATAATTATCCATAATAATTGCAATAATAAATTAATTCTTTATGCTGGCTTTTCTTGCTAGCAGGTACGTCAGTGCGGCGAAGAAGAACGCAAAAACAAACATGCTGACCATGGCGATGTAGGGGTTGCAACCGTTGGAAAGACCAAATGCCACACTTAAAAAGTTTTGAAGAACTGCGGTCAGTTTCCCAGCGAAAAAATAGGAATCAAGTGGCTCGAATCCATTGATCAGCACGACAGGTACGAAAATTGATACCGCAATTTTAAAGCCTCTGTTCATGCGGTAATATAAAGTTGTGATAAATAAACCAATCATGGAAACCAAAAAATAAAGAAATACAAGCCACAAGAAGTTTTCAAAAAGCATTTGCGGTGTTAAAATCGGACTGCTATCTGAAAAAGAAGAACCGATGCCATAGATTTGCAGGAATAATGGACAGTAGTGGGTGATATGTGTAAAAATTAAGCAGTTGATGGTGTCTATAAAAGCAAGAACGGTCGATAGAATTCCAAGCGCCGCCGTGGTACTAAAAAACTGCGTTTTGCGCGAAATACCGTTTGCCAAGGAGAATTTGAAATATTCTTTAAATGAAACTAAACCAATTACAAAAATCGTGATGGCTGATACAAATTCCATCATACTGTTGGATTCAAAGGAAAAGGGGGTTTTGAAAATATTTGAAATAACTGTTAATAACATGACGAGGTAAACGCAAAGGTACATGATTTGAATTGTTTTTCGGAAACTGCGCAGGTGATATTTTATCGGAGCTTTCATCTTTATTGTATTCATACTATTTCCCCCTATGCGTTAGTGAGCTGAATAAACAGCTTCTGCAATTCGAGTTTTCCTACCTCAAGGCTGCTGGGAACATCGTCCGATTTTCCCAGCAGGTAAGCAGACTTAAAGTTACCGAGGGTATCAAATCCGAGCACCCTTTTCCTTTTGATGTATTCGTCAACCGCGTCGGCTGACCCGCTCACGCTAAAGCCCATGCTAATGACATTCTGTACTTCATCATCCATGATGATTTTTCCGTTTTTGATGATGACCACTCGGTCGATAATACTGGCGATCTCTTCAATCAGGTGAGTTGAAAGAATAAAGGTGCGCGGAGCATCGCTGAAATTCTGAATCAGTTCTTTATAAAAGAGTTCGCGGTGGTTTGCGTCAAGCCCCAAAACCGGCTCGTCAAAAATCACAATTTCGGTGCCGCAGGAAAGTGCAATGATAATTTTGAAAATAGAATGATATCCTGTTGAAAGATTTCGAATTTTAAGATTTGTTTTTAATTCAAATTTTTCGCACAGAGAGTTCGCATACTCCGTATTAAAATCCGGATAGAACTCAGCACTCCAGCGAAAGGCTTCCTTGACCCGCATTTTTTCAGGATAGAGGTTTAATTCGGTCATGCAGTACATTTTTGACAGTGCGCGGTCATTTTCGAGTGCGCGTTCACCGTCGATCAAAATTTCCCCGCTGTCTGGAAACAACTTGCCTGTGAGCAGGTTTAAAAGCGTTGTTTTTCCCGCACCGTTGCGCCCCAGCAGACCGTAGATGTGATTTTCTTCAAAAGTAACAGATACCTCTTTCAGTGCGGCTATTTCGCCAAATGTTTTGGTGATACTTTTAATTTCGATTTTGCTCATTGCCGTAACCCCTCTCAATCATTGCGATAATATCAGCTTTGCTCATACTCAGCTTTTTTGCTTCGTTTAAAAGTGTTCGTATAAAGCGGTCAAAAAAGTCTTTTTCCCGTTTGCTGAGAATGACCTCTTTCGCTCCGGGACAAACAAACATGCCAAGTCCGCGCTTCTTATAAACGATGCCGTCATCTACGAGCAGGCTGATTCCCTTGAGTGCCGTTGCTGGATTGATTTTATAGTTTACCGAGAATTCGGTTGTGCTCGGAATTTGGCTTTCTTCTTCAAACGCGCCAGAAAGAATTGCATCCTCTATTTTTTCTGCAATTTGCAAGTAAATGGATTTATCTTCCGCAAAGTTCATTCGTTCACCCCTTTTATCTTAACTAGTTAATTGCTTATGTAACTAACTATATAACATATTATTCAATTTGTCAAGAATTATGAATGCAAAAAAATACCGCACGCTCTTCTAAAACGTGCGGCAATTATGTATTTAGTTAATCTTTGTATCAAGGTGAATGATCGGTTTATTTATTAAACCAATGATTGTGACTCCATCATCGCCGCGGCTGACTTGATCAGTTCCACCGCTTTTTCAATGCCTATGACAGAGGAATCAATCGTAAGGTCGTAATTCTCGAGATTGTCCCATCTCTTATTTGTATAAAAATTATAGTAGTTGGCCCGCTGTTTATCTTTCTTTGCTAAAAACTCTGCGGCTGCTTCGGGCTTGACTCCATATTCCATCACGACGGTATCCATCCTTGTAAGCTGGTCAGCATGGACGAAAACTTTGAGAATATTCTTATATTCCCGAAGCACATAGTCGGCACAGCGGCCTACAATCACGCAGGGACCTTCCTGCGCCGCTCTTTTTATAATGTTTGACTGAATGACAAACAGCTTATCATTAATCGGTGTTGCGCTGTTCAGTTCGATATGATTGCCGAACGTGTAACTGCCCATGACAAGGGAGTAAAGCAGACTGCTGCTGGCTTTTTCATTTGCTTTTTCGAATAATTCCACACTTATTCCGCTTTCTTGCGCGGCAAGGGCGATCAACTCTTTATCATAAAAAGGCAGGTTCAAGTCTTTTGCCAGCTGTTGGCCGATTTTTCTGCCCCCGCTGCCATATTGTCTGGCAATCGAAATTATTATCCCGGTACTCATATTTATACACCCCATTAAATTTTGTATTTCCTTACATATCTCTAAGTTCATATATCGACTAATGTTCTGATAAATTTATCTGTCTGCTCAATTTTGGACTAACTTGACAATTGATATGATTAGAACCATACTAAAAAGTATCGTTTATTCAATCGCTGTCATTAAGATTACTATAACTTCGGAGGGTCTTTTTTATGCTGACAAAACGAGAGCTGATAGACTATTGCCTGACTTTTCCGGGCGCGTTCGAGGATTACCCTTTTGATGACGATTCCGCGTCGGCTGGGGCGTGGGCAGTGATGCGGCATAGCGTAAACAAAAAGAGTTTTGCGTTCATTTTTGAACGAAACGGCTTTGTTACGGCCAATTTAAAGTGCGAACCGATGTACGCCGACTTGCTGCGGAGCGTCTATTCGAGTGTGACGCCGGCCTATCATATGAATAAGGTACACTGGAACAGCGTGATCATTGACGGCGGTATTGCGAACGATGAAATTTTTTCATGGATCTGCCAGAGCTATGACTTGATTAAACCACACAAAATTTTATGAATAATACTGCTTGACATTTTTGTGTATCTTGCATATAATAGTTGACAAAGAGAATACAAAACCACAAACCGATGATTAAGAGTAGTAAGCAGGCATATCATTTACACAGAGAGCTGCAGGCGGTGCGATTGCAGCAGAATGTGGCAGGCTGAATGGACTTATGAGGGCAGAACGAAAGGCGTATGGCGCTTAGTAGCTTCTGACGGGATCTTCACCCGTTAACAAGGAAGCATACATAATTTATGTGCATGGAATAAGTGGACGATTTATCGTCAATTTGGGTGGTACCGCAGGAGTGAATGCTCTTGTCCCTGATTTTTCAGGGGCAAGGGCTTTTTTATTTTCTGATTATAATTAAGTTAAGGAGTTGGTGTTTATGATAGACGGCTGGTGGCGATGGCAAAATATAATGCAAAAACCAATCAATAAACAAATAAATAACTTAACTTTTAGGAGGAAATTATGATGAAAAACACAATGAAAAAATTAGCGGCAACGTTTACTGCAATTGCTCTGGCGGCTTCCTGTGCGGCTTGTTCTTCTTCTTCGGCAACTTCCGGCACGGTTGCTTCCACGGCAGCCAAGAATTTTAAAATCGGCGTGATTCAGTTTGCGACACACCCGTCGCTTGCCAATTGTTACAATGGCTTTAAGGCGGGTTTGGAAGAAGCCGGTTATAAAGACGGCGGTAACATTACCATCGATTTTCAAAATGCGCAGGGCGATACCTCAAATAGTGACCTGATTGCAAAGAATATGGTTTCTAAAAAATACGACCTTATCATGGGAATTGCCACTCCTTCTGCTATGTCCGCATACAGCGCGGCAAAGAGTACCGATATTCCGGTTGTGTTCACCGCTGTTTCCGACCCTGTCGCTGCCGGTATTGTAAAATCAGACGACAAGCCCGGTGTAAACTGCACCGGTTCTTCCGATGTTCTTCCGCTTGAGCAGCAGGTAAAAATGATTCGTGCATTTCTGCCGAACGCTAAGAAAATCGGAATTCTTTACACAACCAGCGAGCCAAACTCTGTTTCTCAGCTCAAGCAAATCAAAGAACTTGCTCCCAAATACAATTTTGAAATCGTCGATGTCGGTGTAACCAGCGCATCCGAAGTTGCCGCGGCTGCCGCAACTGCGGTATCAAAAGGGGTTGACTGCATCAACAATTTTACCGATAATAATGTAGTGGATAATCTTTCGACTGTTCTTCAAGCCGCAAATGGCGCAAAGATTCCGGTCTTCGGTTCGGAAGAAGAGCAGGTGAAAAACGGCTGTCTGGCCTCCCAAAGCATCGATTATGTTGCGCTTGGTAAGGAAACCGGAAGAATGGCTGCTAAAATCCTCAAGGGCGAAGCAAAAGCTTCTGATACGCCGGTGTATCTGGTGAAAGACTGCACCCCTG
>WSSedL1CaDRAFT_10001687_pt1 | contig 12355 bp, 12 predicted proteins | sample WetSurSL1Cattail_FD_9464 | JGI IMG/M metagenome (IMG submission 9464)
TCCACCGCCGCATTCAAGGCCAGCAAATCGGTCTGGCGGGCGATCTCCTGCACGATGGTGATCTTCTCGGCGATGGTCTGCATCGCCGCCACCGCCTTGTTCACCGCATCGCCGCTGGCCTCGGCATCCTTGGCCGACTGCCGCGAGATCTTCTCGGTCTGCGAGGCATTGTCGGCGTTCTGCTTGATGTTGGCAGCCATTTGTTCCATCGAGGCAGACGCCTCTTCGGCCGCGGCCGCCTGTTCGGTGGCGCCCTGGCTCATCTGCTCCGACGTCGCCGACAGTTCCTGACTGCCCGAGGACACATTGTCGGCGGCGGCGATGGCATCGCCGACCACCCCGCGCAAACGTTCGACCATGTTCTTCAACGCATTGCCGAGCCGGTCTTTATCGGATTGCGGTTTCGGCTCTACCGTCAAATCGCCGCCGGCAATCTTGTCTGCCAATTCGGCACTTTCGCGCAACGCCAGCACCAGCGCTTTTAAAGAAATAATGAGCTGATCGACTTCGGAGCGAGGCCTGGGTTCATAGGACAGATCGCCAAGCTTAATTTGCGCCATAATCGAGGCGATGCGACGGTCGATATTCACCACTTCGATCAGCGCCTTGCCCATTATGTCTTTATCGGATAACACCTTCGGCTCTTCCGAAACGTCGCCGATCGAAAGTTTGTGCGCCACGACGGCGCGTTCTTTTAAGGTTTTAGCCAGCGTTTCTACCGAACTGACGACATCCTTGATTTCGTCGTTACTCTTATAGTCGATTTCCTGATCGACATCGCCGATGGCCATCGCTTCAGCCATCGCACCGATTTTCTTGAGGCCGCCGCTGATCGAGATCATGATCCATGCGGCCATTCCGACGGACAGCACCAGGGCAAGAATTGCCACGACGATCAGAATGCGCCGAGTGCTTTGCTCGACTTCCTCGGTTGCGGCTTCCTGCTGCTTGAGCGTCGCGGCCGTCAAATCCTCCAAATCGTCCGTCGCCTTCAGGATCGAGGCGGTAATCGGCGCCATCTGTCCAAGACTGAGCTTTTGTGCCTCGTCGCGTCTGTTAGACAGACTGAGTTCGCGCACCTTGGCATCGAGCGGCTTGAACGTCTCCCAATCGTTGCGCAGCGTGCCGAGCTTCTCTTTTTCCTTATCGGTTGCGATTTTTTCGGCCTGCGACAGCTCGGTGTCCAATTCGGCGACAAGCGGCATGACCTGCTGTTCGTGGACTTGCGTTTTCTGCATGTCCGTTTCGAGAATAATATCTTTTTCCAACCGTACAATTCGCTGAATCGTACTTTCGATTTTGTTGGCGGCCTGCTGCTGCGCCACCGGCCCATCAAGTACGCCGCTGAACATGCCGTTGAGGGTCGACGTGCTGTCTAGGCCAAAGTACGAAGCGCATAGCAACATGGCTATCGTTATTGCGAAAGCCAAACCAAGTTTCAGTTTGATGGTAAAGCGCATATTCCCCTCCCAAGGGCTGATGCAACGCGTGGGACAAACCCCATAACGGAAATTATCGTCTCGTCGCGAACCGTCCTGCACAGATGTACCCGATACCCCGAACGGATCTCATCCGTTCGGTCGTTACGACAAGAATGCAGCTCGCGGTTCTCCGCAGCCGCACGAACGGAAGAACACCGTATCCTCCGATTTTTTCGGGTGCATGTATCACTCCCTGTATTTCCTCAAAGGGAGAGATACGCGTACGGAAAGCATTCGGACGGTCGGGTACGTTGCCCGGTTCCGCAGCCCTAAGCCGCCGCACCCCAACCGATCGATGCAAATCCGCCCCTACGGCATGCCTGACAGCAGCCGGTGCAGACGAATGTTTGCTAAAGTAAAATGCAAACAAACTCATTTTCACGAAGACCTCAATCGATCATGAAAATGATTCGGCTTGGAGCCGCTAAAATTTTCTGAATCAATGTCAAGATAATACCTGATTGATAGAGTCAAAAAATTACAGTTAAAATAATTAATTTGTCATATTGACTCGTACGAATCACATGAACGAATCATGATTCTAAACGAACACTATATACTAGTGGTTGAATTCTGTTGTTTCATGCATATAAAAAAGATTGTATTTTACAATTGCAGATTATTACTTTGATTTACTCAATCTCTAGCATTATTGTCTCAAATTGTCGCGATTTCTATTTTTTATTATTTACATCATAAATTTTTTTACTTTGCGCTTTAAAAAAAACGGCATCGCGTTTTCGCGCGACGCCGTTCAGGACGGCCGGATCCCGCCCGTCAAAATTGCTCTTGCTGAAAATGAAAAGTGTCAGACGGCCTGTAAGCCGGGTTCTGTCCACCGCTTAAGCGCGGCTGTATGGCCATTCCTCTGGGGCGCCCGTTACCGAACGCCTCGCGCGACCGACCCGGACGGCAATCCGAAAAACGCGATACCGCCGTCCCTATTTGGTCTTGCTCCCGGTGGGGCTTGCCATGCCGTTTCCGTTGCCGGACCCGCGGTGCGCTCTTACCGCACCTTTTCACCCTTGCCGCGCCCGTTCCGCCGAAGCATTGGGGCGTTTGGCGGTTTGTTTTCTGTGGCGCTGTCCCTGGGGTCGCCCCCGGCGGATGTTATCCGTCACCGTGTTTTCCGTGGAGCCCGGACTTTCCTCCCCCCCTCTCGCGAAGGAGAGCGACCATCCGGCCGTCTGACGCGTCAGAGTATGGCCGCGAGCAGCGCGTTCAGCAAGCCGTCGCATTCCGCATCCCACCGCCCGTCGACCCGGGCTGGGCGGAAATGGCGTTGAAAGGCGGCAACGACCGCCTTCAGGGGCACGTCGACATCCGGCGGCAGACCGTAGCCGTAGGCGGCAAGGCGGATGGCGGACGAGGCGCCATCGGGGCACGGCACGGCAGCACGCGCCGGCCACAGCCCGATTCCGCTTTCGGCCAGGCGTTGCCAGGGAAACAACTCGCCGGGATCGGCTTTGCGCATCGGCGCTATGTCGGAATGGCCGACCACGCCTCTTGCCTGAATGGGATGGCGAGACAGGATACCCCCGGCCAATTCGATCAGGCCGTCGACCTGATCGTCGGAGAATGGTACATAACCGCATTCGTGGCCGGGGTTGACGAGCTCGATACCGATCGAACGGTCGTTGACCCGCGCCCACCCCGCCCAGAACGACGCGCCGGCATGCCAGGCGCGCTTTTCCTCGGCGACATGGGCGTAGACGCACCCTTTGGTGTCGATGGTGTAATGCGCCGAAACCTTGGCCGCCGGATCGCACAACCGGTCGATTGCCGCATCCGCCGACGTCATACCGGTATAGTGCAGCACCAACATGTCTATGGTCGTGCCGCGCGGTCTGTCGTCGAAATTGGGCGAAGACGCAATGACGGTGCGGTGGGACATCACAAGAAAATCTTGAAGGAAACGGCCTCGCCGTCGGCGCGTTTCAGAAGCAGTTCGGCCCCCTTATCGTGCTCGCCGGCCAGCGCCTCGAACAAACGCAGGCTTTGACGAACGACCTCGGCGTAGGACGCGGCCTCGGTGCGTTCCTTCAGGCGCTGCAACCGTTCCATCGCCTGCGGCGGCAGTTCGAGCTGCACCCGCGTAGTGGAACGCGGACAGATCCCATCCCCCTCGCCGGCCCCCTCGCCGGCCCCCTCGCAGCCGCAGCCGCGACGATGGCGATGGCGCTCGCGCCCCTCCATCTAGTGACGATGCCCGCAGCCGCAACCGTCATGACCGTGCCGATGCGGACCGTGCGGCCCGGTGCCGTCGCATTCGCCGGACTTGTGTTCTTCGCCGTCATGACCGTGGCCGCCGCAGCAATGCCCCTCCTTGCCGTGACGATGGGGGCCGTGCGGCCCGGTGCCGTCGCACTCGCCGGCCTTATGCTCCTTATTGCCGTGTTCGCCGCATCCGCATTGGTGATTTTCTTCGGCCGCCGACGTGTCTGCAGCCTTATCGCCTTTAAAGAAGATTTTGCCCAAAACGGTCTCCCGCCACAGCGCCATGATATGCTCCTCATGAAGTTCATTGTACCTAATTATCATCAAATAATCATCACTGGCAAGCAAAAAGATAAGGCGGTGTCTCTGTTTGACTTTTTCCCATCAGCGCAACGAATTTTGCGGAGCAAATCATTTCAATCATTTGCGTCCACATCTTCGGATTATCGGCCAACCCAGCCCACGGCGACACCTCCGCCTACTCAGCAACAGCTTCTCGCGCCGGATCGCGCCGGATGAGGCCTACATCGCGCATAGGTGGCGCGCCGAACAGCCGACGGTAATCGCGACTGAACTGCGAGGGGCTCTCGTAACCGACGCGATAACCGGCATCAGCGGCATCAAGGCCGACGAGCATCAAGCGGCGTGCCTCCTGCAAGCGCAACTGTTTCTGGTATTGCAACGGGCTGACCGCGGCGATCGCCTTGAAATGGTGATGCAGCGAGGAAACGCTCATACCGACGGTACGGGCTAACGTGTCGATCCGCATCGGTTCGGTATAATGGCGCTTCATCCAGGCGATCAGCTTGGCGATCGCCTGCCAACGACAGCCGCTGGTCGCCAGATGGTACAATCGGCCGCCCTGCGGCCCCGTGAGCAGGCGGTAGTGAATCTCGCGTATGATCAGCGGTGCCAGCGCCGGAATATCCCGCGGCGCGCTAAGCAGCGCGGTCAGACGCAAGGCGGCATCAATCAGCGGAACATCGATCCGACTGACCGCCATACCGCAATCCGGCGGTGGCGGCGCGCCCTTGGGCGCATCGGCCAAAAGCTCACCGATCAATTTGAGATCGAGTTCCAGCGACAGGCAAAGAAACGGTCTCGCCGAGGTTGCGCCGATTACCGTCGAGAGCACCGGCAGATCGAACGCAGTCAAAAGATAATGCGACTGATCGTAGACATAGGTGCGCTTAGCCAAGCGCACCTGCTTCTTGCCCTGAGCAACCAAGGTCAGCGCCGGAGAATAGAACAGCGGCGTCGGAACACTTGATGCATCGCGGCGGCTAAAGCGTAAACCGGGTATGGGGCTCTGACACAAGCCAGGCACCTTAGCCAATCGGGCGATGCGCACCGCTAGTTCCCGTCGCCTGGTTTCGATCAGGCTGTCGTTTTGATCCACCATAGCGACGATTTCTGTCGCAATGGTGAAGCGGAAGCAACCGTATCGCCGAGAGGTTTTGCAGAATCGGGCAAGTCTCTTGCAAGATTGCGCTATTGCCCGGGGGAAGAACCGGGCGATAAGGCGCCGGTAACGTGAAGGACGATCGCCATGCTCATGCGAAAGAAACTCGGAACGGAAGGATTGGAAGTCTCGTGCCTCGGCCTCGGCTGCATGGGCATGAGCCACGCCTACGGCGGCGCCGATAAGGCGGAGGCGATCAAGACCCTGCATCGTGCCATCGCGCTCGGCTGCGATTTTCTCGACACCGCCGAGATGTACGGCCCCTATACCAACGAGGAACTCTTGGGCGAAGCGCTGACAGGCCGGCGCGAAAAGGTCGTCCTGGCCACCAAGTTCGGCTTCCGCATCGAAAACGGCAAGCGATTGGCCGGCACCAACAGCCGCCCGGCGCACATTCGCGACGTGGTCGAGGCCAGCCTCAAGCGGCTCAGGACCGACCATATCGATCTGCTCTATCAGCACCGCGTCGACCCGGCGGTGCCGATCGAGGACGTCGCCGGCACGGTGGGCGAACTGATCGCCGCGGGCAAGGTCCGCTTCTTCGGCCTGTCTGAGGCCGCGCCCGCCACCCTCGAACGCGCCCACAAAACGACGCCGGTCAGCGTCCTGCAAAGCGAATACTCGCTGTGGGAACGCACTATAGAGGCAAAGGTGCTGCCAACGCTGCGCCGCCTCGGCATCGGCTTGGTGCCGTTCTCGCCCTTAGGCCGCGGCTTTCTCACCGCCCGGCCAAAGCCAGCCGAAGCCTACGGCGAAAAAGACTTCCGCCGCGCGGGCGATCCCCGCCTGCAGGGCGATAACTTTGCCGCCAACCTCAAGCTGACCGAGATCGTCCGCACCATTGCCGCCGAACTTGCCGCCTCTCCCGGACAGGTGGCTCTAGCCTGGCTAATGGCGCAAGGCGACGACGTGGTGCCGATTCCCGGTACACGCACCATTGCGCATTTGGAGGACAATCTCGGCGCGGCCTTGCTGCACCCGACTGACGAACAGATGCGGCGTCTCGACGATGCTCTGCCGCCCGGCGCCACCGCCGGTCCACGCTATACACCGGCGATGGCGGCGATGGTCGACAAGGGCTGACCCCCTAATGTATTGATCGCCCTGTCCCATCGCCGACTGCAAAACTGGATGGAAACCAGCAAGCCGGGTGCCGGACGCCATAAAGCGGGGCTACCGCACAACTGGCGCATCGTCCATAAAACCGGCACCGGCGATCACGGCACCAGCAACGACATCGCCCTGGCTCTGCCGCCCGACCGCAAACCGATTCTGGTCGCCGCCTATTATACCGAAGCTGCGGGAAACGAATCCGTATTGGCCGATGTCGGCAAAATCGTCGCTCGCCGTTTCGCCTAGCACACGTCACCGGAAAAGCTTGCCCAGTACGTGTTGCGGGGTGGATGTCGGGGTTTTGCGAAGCGCCCTATATTCCCCGTTCGTTTCTGATCTTTTCGTATGCCCCGTTGATCGCCGCGAGCTTGGCGGTGGCAAGCCTGACGAATTCCTCCGGCACGCCGCGGCCGATCAACGTGTCGGGATGGTTCTCGCGCACCAGCATGAGATAGGTACGCTTGATCTCGTCGTCGTCGGACGTCTCGTCCACACCGAGTATCGTATACGGATCGGCGGCATCGGCCCCAAAATGCGAAGCCCGAATGCGGCGGAATTCGCGCGGAGAAAATCCGAAGATTTCGGCGACGCGGGACAAAAACGCCTCTTCGCCGGGATGCAACACGTTATCGGCCTTGGCGATCTCGAATAGTCCGTCAAGCACATCTTCAAGCAACGCCGGCTTGCCAGCATAGATTTTAGCGATCTGGTCGGCATACATCTCGAAGCCGGCGGTGTCGCGCCGGGCCAGATCGAAGAACCGACGGACGTGCCGGCGCTCATCGTCGGGCACCGTGAATACCCGCTCGAAAGCGTTGATTTCGGCATCCGACACTACACCGTCGGACTGGGCCATCTTGGCGCACAGCGCGATCATCGCCACCGCGAACTGCACATCGGGATCGGCGAACGCCTTATCGATGAGGAAATGCCCGGCCAACGCCCCCAGCGCCGCGCCAACCGGCCCCGCGAACAACAGGCCGGCCGCTCCGCCACCCAATTTGCCCCAGACAGACATCCGCCCTCAATACAGGCATTTTTGGCGCTTTGCGAACCTTCTTGCTTCCGGCGCAGCCCGTTTCATTGCCTCTTATATCCCCCGGAAGCGACGAAATCGCCCCCGCTAAGCCAAAAGGCTATTAACCGGTTGATAGCAAATAAAGTTACCAAATCCTTACCGTGCGTCTTGACGCCGCAGGCCCATCGGGCAACACTTTATTAAGCAGGGAAGAGCAGGAGGAGGCCATGGCATTTAAGCTGCAGCTTATGACCGTCGCTTTCGTATTCTTGTTTTTAGGGGCAGTCGTCGTCGGCGTGTTTTGAGGTTAGCCGACCGCGTCTTCATCGGGGCCGAGCGGCGCTTCCGGGCTTAAGTTTTTTCGCCAGATCGGCGAAGAAAAACGGCGCGTAGCAGATCGCCATCGATAGCAGCGCCAGCACCACCACCACCGCAATATAATACGGCCAGGGCGGCATCAAATCGTACAGGCTGGCGTGGCCCGGTTTGGCGCGGAAGAAGCCGTAATTGACCTTGAGCAGCCAATCCCCCACTCCGGCAGCGGCGGCGTAGATCAGCGTCCACAGCAACACCCGGCGAAGCGACGCCGGATAGGGGCGCATGCGCATCCCGAATGTCATGAACAGTACCGCAGCGATGATTCCGCCGTGAAAGATCGAGAACACCAGAAAACGAATTTCCGGAAAATCGTACTGTATATCCGGCGTCAGCAGCCCTTGCAGTGTGCCGGCCAACGCCCAGAAATAGGTCAGCTCGTAAGCGCCCTGGCTCGGGCGGATCAGTGCGACCACACAAGCGATCGCTGCCCAGCTGCACAAATCGAGAGGCAGGGCATTGCCGATGTCGAGCCAGCCCTGATGCCAGGCGGCGACGTACCAGACGGCCCAAATACCCGAAATCGCCGCAGCAAAAATGACGCGTACCGGCAATACTAGTCTGTTGCCCGTTAGCCGACGCGCAAAAAACGCCAATACCAACGGTATTGCGAAGGTCAGAGCCAATACCAGTCTGTGAGACGGTCCAAAGGCCACAAACGATTGATATTGTTGGATCATCACAGTCTCCCCGCCCCATCCGCCAGGCAGCATAGCGCTAGGGAGACGTTGCCTCAAATACGCTGCGCGGCATTCTTACCCAAGCTGCAGACCAGAAAACCGGATTCCACGTTTCTGTGAAGCGCTCTAGTGGTCCGGTTCAAAAATCCGCTTTATTCTGGGTTCAGGATCTTACGGATTTTTAGAACCGTCAGGACACCTACCAACCTATTGATCCTAGTGTCGTTTCTGCTTTGACATTCGTTACCCGTGCCGAAGAGAGAGAAAAAACGAACTTCAAAACTGCGACGCTAGTCAATTTTGCGAGATCGGGGTGCATTAGTTTTTTTTCGCACATCGTACTAGGTTGTCTTTGACACCGGTTTCCAATAGACAGGAAATCGGTTTAATATCGCTAAGTGCGCACTGTCGAGAGGATGTATTCGGTATGGATGCGGCAGAAATGACGAAATTCGCCCACGCAAAAAAGATTGCCCAGCGGTTTGTGGCCGCCCGCATGAATGCGCTGGCGCTGGCCGATTTTCCCGGCCCGATACCGCCGGACCTCGCATCTGCCTATCAAGTGCAGGATGAAGCGATCAAGCTGTGGCCCGACGCGGTTGCAGGATGGAAGATCGGCAAGATCGGCGAGGATATTCAAGCGAAATACGGCAGCCATCGTCTCGGCGGCCCGATCTTTTCGCGCGCGGTGAAAAAGTCCGACGGTTTGGCACCGATCGAGGTGGGCTTGTTCGTCGGCGGCTTTGCCGCGGTCGAGGCCGAATTCATCTTTGAGATCGCCTACGACGCCCCAGCCGAAAAGACCGAATGGACCATTCCCGAAGCCGCCGAGATTGCCGGCCGGCTTCTGATCGGCATCGAGATGGCTGGCAGTCCGCTTGCCACCATAAATGCGTTGGGGCCGTGCGTAATCGTTTCCGATTTCGGCAACAATGCCGATGAAATCGTCGGCGGCGAAATTCGCGGCTGGCGCGAAATGAAATGGGAAGATCTGGCTGTCGAAACCTTCATCGACGGGGCTTCCGTCGGCAGAGGCAGCGCCGCGTTCATTCCCGGTAGCCCGCTGGAATCGCTGCAATTCATTGCCGGAAACGTCGCCTCGCGCGGATTGCCGCTCAAGAAAGGCACGCTGATCTCGACCGGCGCGGCCACCGGCGTGCATGATATCAAGGTGGGACAAAAAGCTAGGGTTGAATTCAAGGGGTTCGGCAGCTTCGACCTGGTCACAAAGCCGCGAACCATCGAAACACTCTGAATTCCGATTGGAAGATTAAAGCGTTTTCACGTATACCGGACGCCGTTCAACAAACCGGATAGCCGCCCCTGACGGCGGCGCGTAATGGAGAGGGAGATCATGGCCCAGGAAACCGCGGCTAAAAAACCGCGTATCGGCAACTATCGCTGGATTATCTGTGCATTGCTGTTCGCAGCCACCGGCCTTAACTACGTCGACCGGCAAACCATCGGTTTCTTACGTCCCGGCCTGATGAAGGAATACGGCTGGACCGAGCAGGATTACGCCTCGATCGTCCAGTGGTTCATGATCGCCTATGCACTCGGCTATGCGGTGTTCGGAAAAATCATCGACAAGGTCGGCACCAAGACCGGCTACACCCTTGCGGTGTTGATCTGGACCTTCGCCCACCTGTCCTGCGCGCTGCTCGGCTTCTTTCCCGCCTCGTGGTTGCTAGTCAGCTTTATGGTCACCCAGTTTCTCCTCGGCCTCGGTCAGTCCGGCAACTTCCCCGCCGCCTTAAAGGCGGTGGCCGAATGGTTTCCGCAGCGCGAACGCTCGTTTGCCAATGGCGTGTTCAACGCCGGCTCCAACGTCGGCGCCATCCTGACTCCGCTGATCGTCCCCACCATTGTACTGGCGGCCGGCGAAGCGGGCTGGTTCGGCGTCAAGGGCTGGCAATGGGCTTTCGTCGCCACCGGCATGCTCAGCGTGTTCTGGCTGTTCTTTTGGTTCGCCGTCTACAAGAAGCCGGAGGAACATCCCAAGGTTTCCAAGGCCGAGTTGGCATATATCGAAAGCGATAAGATCACAGTTACAAAAAGTCTGCCGTGGTCGAAGGTGATCTTCGTCAAGGAGACCTGGGCGTTTTCGATCGCCAAGATGATGACCGACCCGGTATGGTTCTTCTATCTGTTCTGGCTGCCCGGCTTCCTGCTCAAGGTCTTCCCCGATCAGGTGCATAGCATTGCCGGCGTCGCCGCCCCGGTGATCGTGGTCTACGTGATCTCCGACTTCGGTTCGGTCATCGGCGGCTGGATGAGTTCGGCGATGATTAAGGCCGGCATGACCGTCAACATGGCGCGCAAGCTGACCATGCTGATCTGCGCCCTCTGCGTATTGCCGGTCGGCTTTGCCATGTTGTTCCACCTCAGCATGTGGGGCATGACCCTCGTCGTCGGCATCGCCGCCGCGGCGCATCAGGCGTTCTCGGCCAACCTCTACACCGTCCCCTCCGACACCTTCCCCAAGGTGGCGATCGGCACGGTGTCGGGCATCGGCGGCACCTTCGGCGCGATCGGCGGCATCATCATGGCGCGCGGCGTCGCCGCGGCCTTGCGCGACAGCCTGAACGGCTATGCGATTATCTTCTTCGTCGCCGGCGTTGTCTATTTGGCGGCGTTGTTGATCCTGCATCTGCTGACGCCGAAACTGGCGCCCGCCAAGATCAAGGGCATCACCGATCAGGGCGCGTAGGCGAAAGCGAAAGCGAACCCAAAAAAAGGGCCGGAGGGAAACCTCCGGCCTTTTTTTTATTGGATCACCGTGGTCTGCATGGCCTCGGTCGGTTCGCTGCGGACCACCCTGAAGACGATGCGCCCAATCAGCCGCTCGTCGACGGTCTGGACATCGACCCGCCAGCGCCCCGGCGCCGGATTGCTCTTGACGGTATAGCCGCGGAACCCTTTTTCCCGTCCGCCGTTGATGGTGTAGAGCTTGGTCTGGACCGTTCGCCATTCGTTGGTCTTGTCGTCGTAACGTTGCCAGACGTGGCGAATGGTGGTGGAAAGACGGGTCGGGGCGAATACCGCGCTGAAGGCGTAGACCTTTTCGCTCTTCTGCAGATGCACCACCGGATCGGCGCCGATCCAGGTCTGCCACGGTTGATGCTCGCCCGTCGCGTAGAATATTCTGCCCACCCGCTTCACCGAGGTATAAGCGCCGGATTTTTGCATCGCCAGCGGCAACGGCGGCAGCACACTGAGGAAGTAAAGCCCGTAAACCGCCGCAAATACGCCGACGCTGCCGGCGAGTATCGGCAGCCGTGCGGAAAGCCAGCGTTCGTGCGCCAACGCCGACAACAGCCGCAGGAACAGCAGAAACACCAATCCCGCCGCCGCCCCCGATAGAACGAACGTCCACATGCCGATGGTGTGGGTGAATACCGGCACCATAAAGATTGCGTAGGACAGCAGCGCGAAGGCAAACAGCACGGCGGTGAAGATCAACCGCGCATGATAGCTGGCGAAGATTTCGTTGCCGACGAAGATGGCAAGCAGTACGCACAGAAACGGCCACGACGAAGCGACGCTGCCGCCGCGGGCATAGAACACCAGAAAAGCACTCCACAACGTGCCGAGTGCGAACTGGGTAGCGGCGGGCATCAGCCCGCGCAAACGTACGACCAGTTTCCCCGTCCATTCGGGACGAGCTTCGAGATATTGCAGCAGTAAAATGGTCAGCGCCGCCGTCGCCAGATAGACGATGAGAATCGTCTGGGTGGCATCGTGATCGACCCGTCCGTAAGCGCAGAAATCGAACACAAAACCGCCGATCATGCCCAACGCGGACAAATGCCGCTCGTAGGGTTTGAGCCGGCTTCCGTAGGTTTTCAATTTGTCGATCCAGGCCGCCATCGGCTCCCCCCGGTGCTTTTTCGGACGCACCCAGGGCATACGCCTTTGCACTTCGTATGGATAGAACGCGCTGCGTCGCGATGCAGCTAGGCTATTAACCATATACTATATAGTGATTTTATGTGCCCCCCCCCCCCCG
>WSSedL1CaDRAFT_10001688_pt1 | contig 12353 bp, 8 predicted proteins | sample WetSurSL1Cattail_FD_9464 | JGI IMG/M metagenome (IMG submission 9464)
TCTTAAAAGTTTGCGCATCATTTTCATTTCTCATTCGTTGCCCTTCAACCCTGTGTCCGAATATTTCGTGAAAAAACACTCCGGAAGCTTCACTAGAAAGAAGTGCAGGCCCGGTAAAAGGTTCTGCTACCGGTGCATTTTTGAGCATAATAAGATTTTGTACCAGTATTTCTGCATCGTTACTCATTATTTCGTCAACCGGAAACTTAGAAGGAGTGGTTGCAAAATATGATTTGGATAATGGAAGTTCCATACCATCGGCAGCTTTAATGATACCACTGAAATAAATAAAGTTGGAAGTTTGATTCTGGGCAATCTTGTCTCCATGGCTCGAGATAAAGTATTTTCGAACACATAATTGTCTAAAAACACTGGTTCCCATGAAAATGGCTTTATCTTCGAGAAATTTCGCCGAATATTTATTAAGCTGTTTTATCCATTGCAGGGAGTCAAATTTTTGCAGACTAAAATCGATGGGAGCGTCTTCATAAACATTGGGCTCGGACAAAATAAAATCGGGCGATTTGTCTTCCTCTTCGGCTTTAATAGCAACATTACCCTTAACAATGGTAAAATTATTGACGGCTTGCTGATAAGCATCGTTAGTGGCCGACCAAAGCATTTGTTTGATCGCATGCTCATCATTGGTTAACGGGAAGTCTGTTTCGGTCTGTAAATCTGAGTAATTTCCCCGTAAAGGGTGAAAATTATCCATATCCACACTACCCACTCTTACCGAAACTGTTAAGACTCTGGTAAAATTCTGGCTTGCACCTACCAAAGCCCCAAATGATGAAGATAAACTTTTCTGCGTTATTTCATCAACCCTGTAGCTTATATAATATGCAGGTACATCCTGTTTTTTTAAAATATCGTATTCCCTCAGGGCCTCATTTTGCAAAATATCAGCTAATTTGTCCTGACTCTTTACATAGCCTGTAATTACAGAAAGTAGTATTAATGTAATTGAGGCTTTTAATTTAAATTTCTGTTTAATTCTCATAAAATTGCTATTTTAAAAGCTGTATGTTTTTCACTATTAAAACGTATCTTAAAATATATATTAATCAATGTGTTATTGACTTTTTTTATTTGTGCTTAGTTTAAAAGAACTTAAAATGATGAAACTAATAATAAAGAATACTGAAAGCATTAATGCACTGTTTCTCATACTTCCGGTAATATGATGCACAAATCCGAAGCCAAACATTCCGATTACTATGGCCAATTTTTCGGTAATATCATAAAATGTAAAAAAAGAGGCTGTATTTATTGAGTTTGCTGGGATTAATTTTGAGAAAGTACTTCTCGATTGCGATTGAATTCCTCCCATTACCATTCCAACCATAGCTGCCAGAATAAAGAATTGTGTTTCGGTGGTTACAAAATAGGCCGAAATGCAAATGAGCGTCCAGATAAACAACATTACCAATAACGAAAATTTATTTCCTTTGGCCATAGAAACACGCCCAAATACCCATGAACCTAATATTGCTACCACCTGTATTACTAAAACAATGGCTATTAATTCATTGGTTGAAAGTCCTAATACCGAACTTCCAAATTGTGAAGCAACCAATATGATGGTTTGCACTCCGGTACTCAGGAAAAAGAAAGCAAGCAAAAAGCCTCCCATCACAGGCATGTTGCGTAGTTGTTTACTTACCGAAATTATTTCGCGAAAACCATTTATAAAAATACCTGCATTTATTTTTATTTTCGCCGGATATTCTTTCAAATAATACACTGCAATCTGTCCAATTGCAAACCACCAGATACCAACCATTAAAAATGCAGCTCTGGAAGCGTTACCTGCGTTGGAAAATCCAAACCATTTGTACTTCGTAATAGAGAATAAATTGAAAATCAACAGTAGCATACTGCCTGCATATCCGAAAATGAAACCTCTGGCACTTATTTTATCATGCAGGGTAGGGGAGGCAATGATTGGCAAAAACGAATTGTAATAAACCAGCGAACCGGCATATCCTATTACCGCAAGTGCCGGTAATATCACACCCAGACTTACATTTTGACCTGTATAAAAATACAAACCCATACACGATAAAGAACCCAGGATAGTAAACATTTGCATAAATCTTTTTCGGTATCCGCCAAAGTCTGCTATCCCTGATAATAGCGGTGTTAAGAGGATGATAACTAAATATCCGGCAGCAATGGCATAATCATATAAAACGGTATTGGCAAAGCTGGCTCCCAAAAAAGAAATGTTTTTACTGGTAACTGCCTGGTAGTATACAGGATATATTGCAGTTCCGATACTAAGGCTATAAGATGAGTTTGCAATGTCGTAGGAACACCAGGCATTAATTATTTTCCTGTTATTCTTGGGTATAGCTGTTGTATTTTCTTGCATTTGTATAAAATTATGAATTTAAATATACAATAACTTTTTTATTCAGTTGCAATGCTATGTTTTTTTGGGTTTGCTCTTAAATAAATTTATTGTAACAAACAAAACGTAGTATTGTTAAAGTTATTTGGTAAATATTTATAACTTTGGTTTTGCAATACTAAAAACCATTAATCTTCTGATTAGATGTTTGAAATTACCAAGAAAAAACTTTTGGCTCCGGATATTTATTATATGGATGTGTATGCTCCCCGGTTGGCCAAGTCAGCAAAGCCCGGTCAATTTTTAATTTTACGCGTTGATCAGGCTGGAGAGAGAGTTCCTTTAACTATCTCAGATTTTGATCCTCAAAAGGGTTCTGTTACCATTGTTACTCAGGCTTTGGGAGTTTCTACCCGAAAAATAGTAGCTCTTGAGGAAGGCCAGTCGTTCGCAAACTTTGCGGGACCATTGGGTCATCCCTCCGAACTAATTGAAATGAGTAAAAAGGAATTGGGCAAATTAAAAATATTATTTATTGCCGGTGGAGTAGGCGCTGCCCCTGTATATCCGCAAGTTAAATTTCTTGCCGGGATGGGTTTCAAACCAGATGTTATCCTGGGTTCGCGCTCTGCAAACCTTACCATTTACCGCGAAGAACTTAAGGCGATTTCAAACAGATTGTTTATAGCTACCAACGATGGTTCCGAAGGTACCAAAGGTTTGGTAACTGATGTTCTTTCCCAACTTGTAGAAAAGGATGGAGAAAAGTTCGACATTGTTATTACCATTGGACCCATGATAATGATGAGGGCTGTAACTGAATATACCCGGAAAATGAACATTCGCACTATTGCCAGTTTAAATTCCTTAATGGTAGATGGAACCGGAATGTGTGGCGCTTGTCGCGTAACCGTTGGTGGTAAAACCCGGTTTACCTGTGTAGATGGGCCTGAATTTGATGCGCATCAGGTAGATTTCGAAGAAGCTATGCGTCGTCAGGGAATGTATAAAACCATCGAAAAGAAAAAGCTCGACGATCACGAATGTAAAATCGGGTTATAGTTCATTATTATTGAATTTGTTTAACAAGGAAAATATTAGATTGCCATGGCTATTCGTAAAGAAAAAGTTCCGGTTCGCGAACAGGATGCAAAAATTAGAGCCACTAATTTTGAAGAAGTATGTTATGGTTATAACCTCGATGAGGCCCAAAGCGAAGCAGAACGTTGTATTCAATGCAAAAAACCGGGATGCGTGGAGTTGTGTCCGGTTTCTGTTAATATACCCGCATTTATCCGTGAAGTAAAAGAAGGAAATATAGAGGAAGCCGCTCGTGTTATTTTTGCCGATTCTACATTGCCGTCCGTTTGCGGAAGAGTCTGTCCTCAAGAGTCGCAGTGCGAAGGGAATTGCGTAATCGGTAAAAAGAACGATCCGGTTTCTATTGGAAAGTTGGAACGCTTTGTAGGCGACTGGGCTTTGGCTAATGGGGTGAAAAAGAATCCACCAGCTCCTAAAAATGGTAAAAAAGTTGCTGTTATAGGTTCTGGTCCTGCCGGATTAAGTTGTGCAAGCGACTTATGTAAATTAGGTTATGATGTTACAATTTTCGAAGCTTTACATAAGGCCGGTGGCGTACTCGAATATGGTATCCCCGAATTTCGTCTGCCTAAAGACAAAGTCGTTAGAAAGGAAATTGAAAATATCCTGAAACTTGGAGTTAAGATTGAAACAGATGTGATAGTTGGTCGTACCGTTTCTATTGATGAACTTCTCGATACTGAAAAGTTTGATGCTGTTTTTATAGGCTCTGGTGCCGGATTGCCAAAATTTATGAGTATTCCCGGCGAGAACCTGAATGGGGTATTCTCTGCCAATGAATATTTAACTCGTGCTAATTTAATGAAAGCTTATGAGGAAAATTCCTCAACTCCTATATATCGTGCAAAAAGAGCCGCTGTTGTAGGTGGTGGAAATGTTGCGATGGATGCAGCCCGGACATCCCTTCGTCTTGGTTCGGAAGTGTATTTGGTTTACCGTCGTTCCGAAAAGGAATTGCCTGCCCGAGTTGAAGAAGTGCATCATGCCAAGGAAGAAGGTATTCAATTTCACATGCTTACTAATCCTGTTGAAATTTTAGGTGATGAAAAGGGATGGGTAAGAGGTATCCGTTGCATTCGTATGGAATTAGGTGAACCTGACGCATCCGGGAGACGTTCTCCTGTTGAAGTTAAAGGCTCAGAGTTTGACATTGAATGTGATGCTGTTATTATGTCTCTCGGAACATCTCCAAATCCTTTAATATCTACGACAACACCCGGACTCGATATAAATAAATGGCGGTGTATTGTTGCAGATGATGAAACCGGCAAAACTACTCGCGAAGGAGTCTTTGCCGGCGGCGATGCTGTTACCGGTGCTGCAACCGTGATTCTGGCCATGGGGGCCGGTCGTAAAGCAGCCAAAGCTATTGACGAATATCTGAAAGTAAAATAATAATCGGTTGTAGCTTAACGTGACACTAAGCTTAGCCTAGGGTCACATTTTTTCGCTGATATTTGTTCGGCAAAGCATTTGCTTTGTCGGACTATTCATTGTAGCATTTGCTACTCTGATATAAATTCGACTGCTCGGCGCGAGTCTCTGACTCCGTCGTTTGTTTATCGATTTCAGACTTAATTTTTTACTTAGTTCCTTAACATAGTGACTGATATGAGACATTAGAAGCAAATGCTTCTTAAGATAATCCGATAAAGCGAATGCTTTGCCGAACTGAAACTCTCCCAAAGGGATACCTTTCAGCATTGGCTCTATATTCCTGGTTAGGGTAAATCTCAATCTTGCTGTATAAATAAAGTTAGTAATATTTTATTCTATGTCTTTTTTAGTTGATAAACGGTATTTGTCTTTCAGAAATACCGCCCTTACATTAATAGCTTGTCTTTTCTTTTTTTCGTTTTCTGTAAAAGCACAGAAAGATAATTCTGCCAAAATTAAAGAAACCATTAAGCCGGATTATTCTATTGTTTTCCCTGACAATAAGGTTAATCGTATTGATATTGTGATTAATCATTCCGATTGGGATACTTTAACGGCAACCTTGACCAAAAAATTCGGTAAGCAAGGTGATGGAAATTTTATGCCCGGCCCACCTCCCGGTATGGAAGGTGATTCTGCAGGTTTTGGCTCTGGTATAGGTGGAGGAATGATGCCTCCCTCTGGAATGGATGGTGATACCGGAGTCTTTCGACCTGGTATGGGCGGAGGGATGATGCCACCTCCGGGGATGAATGGTAATAGTAGTAGAGATTCTTTTAAACGTCCGGAAATGGCAGGAGGACGTCAACCTTTTCCTGGCAAAATGGGTGGGCCCGGTATGCCTCCAGGCGGTGGTCCCGGCTTTGGTGGTCCAATGGGTGATGATTCTTATAGTGACCTTGATAAAAAAACAGTTCCCTGTACTATCAAATTTAACGGGTTAACCTGGAATTTCTGTGGATTTAGATTTAAAGGAAATTCAAGCCTTATGATGAGCTGGAGACAAGGTAATCATAAAATGCCATTTCGTCTTGATTTTTCAGAATTTGCCGATTCGTCTGTTTCTAAAGACGCTAAACGGTTTTATGGATTTAAAGAAATGTCTTTTACCAATAATATCAATGATAATACCTGCATTCGCGAAAAATTAGCAGGTGATATCTTCCGTGCAGCCGGAATTAAAGCTGCCCGTTCTTCCTTTTATGCTGTATATATCGATTTAGGGGATGGGCCTGTTTATTATGGAGTTTATTCTGTAATTGAAATAATTGAGGATAATATGTTAAAGGAACAGTTTGGAAGTAAAAGCGGAAACTGTTATAAGCCTGATATGCCCGGCGGCTCTTTTGCAAAGGGAATTTTTAATGAGAAATCGTTTGTTAAGAAAACCAATAAAAAAGCCAACGATTTTGAAGATGTTAAAAAATTATATGAGGTATTAAATTCTGATTTGAGAACCACTAATCCTAAGGAATGGTGTTCTAAACTGGAAGGGATTTTTGATGTTCCGGTGTTTTTGAAGTGGCTGGCAGTAAATACGGTCATTCAAAATTGGGATACCTATGGCTCTATGGCACATAACTATTATCTGTATAATAATCCGGAAACTAAAAAGTTAGTATGGATACCGTGGGATAATAACGAAGCTTTCCGATCCGACAGGATGCGGGGCGTGTCAATGGCGCATCAAAAAGTCGATGCTAATTGGCCTCTTATCCGGTATATATTGGATCAGCCTCAATATTATTCGTTTTACAAGGAAGATGTAATAATCTTTTTGGATCAGGTCTTTAAATCGGATGCTGTTAAATCAAAAATTTCTGATTATGCCAAACTTATTGGGCCTTATGTAAAATCGGAGAAAGAAAAATATACCTTTTTAAATAATCCGAATGACTTCGATAAGGCCATAACAGAGTTACAACAATATATTGATGTAAGAATTAAAGTGGCTAATGATTTTTTGAAGGAATAGTGTCAAGTCGTAAGTAAATAAGATTTACGACTTTTCTTACAAAGGTGCATCAAACCTGCGGACATTTATCTCGTCTATCATAGCGTTTCCCTTGGCGAAGATGAGAAATTTTACAATATCTGCAATTTCTTCGGGTTGTATTAACGATGTTGCATCAATATCCGGACGCATGGTGGTTACCATTTCTGTTGCTACTCCTCCGGGGGCAATTAAATGAACACGAATGCCCAGTGGCAGCACTTCCTGTGAAAGAACTTTAGTAAATCCGGTAAGTGCATGTTTTGATGAGGTATAAGCAGCCTGGTTTACATATCCTTTACGGCCCACTACCGAAGAAATATTGATTATGATTCCTCTTGGAGATTTGGCTAGATGCGGTATGGCTTCCTTGCTAAGAAAAAAAGGAACTTTTGCGTTTAATGTCATAATTTCGTCCCACTGTTTTTCAGTAGTTTCTGAGATTGGCATGGACGCTGCGATACCTGCATTGTTTATCAATACGTCAATGGTTCCGAATGCATCGAGGGTGGTTTCTGTTACTTTTCGGATACTTCCGGGTTGAGTCAGATCAGTGGCAATACAAATACATTTGCTCCCCGATTCTTCAGCTTTTTTCTTTATTACTTCTAACTTTTCTATATCTCTGGCTACTATTGCAAGGTTAATCTTATGTTCGGCCAGCTCTAAAGCTATGGTTCGTCCTATTCCTTTACTGGCTCCTGTAATTATAATTGTCTTGTTCATAATTATTTGATTTGGGGTAACCGGACAATCCGGTTGTTACCCCAAATTTAATAATTAACCTTTATATGCGTTCATATAAATTGCTTTGATATCTTCCAGTGATGCTTCACGGGGATTTCCTCCTGTACAAACATCATTCATTGCCTGACGAGCCAATTTATTAACGTCAGCCGGGTTGAACGAAGTTTCACTTAATTTAGGAATACGAACCTTAGCAGAGAGTTCTTTGATTGCATCTAAAGCTAACTTGCTGGCTGCTTCTGTAGATAAACCATCGGTATTTTTTCCTAATGCCTGAGCTATTTTTGCAAATTTTTCAGGACAAACTTTAGCATTGTATTCTTCTACAAAAGGTAAAAGAATAGCATTTGCCACGCCGTGTGGTAAATCGTATTCTGAACCTAACTGATGGGCCATTGAGTGAACAATACCCAAACCACAGTTAGAGAAAGCCAAACCAGCGATATACGAAGCCCAGGCCATTGAAGAACGAGCTTCGATATTTTTACCATTAATAACAGCAGCTTCGAGCGACTGACCAATTAAACGAATTGCCTCAATAGACAATGTATCTGATAAGCCAAAGGCACCTTTGGTAACATAAGCTTCAATAGCGTGAGTAAGAGCATCCATACCTGTAGCAGCTGTTAAACCTGCAGGTTTGTTTACCATCAACTCTGGGTCATTTACAGCAACCGTAGCCAAAGAGTTTGGGTCTACTATAACCATTTTAGTTTTACGGGCTTCGTCTGTAATCACATAATTAATGGTTACTTCAGAGGCTGTACCTGCAGTAGTATTTACTGCTATAATTGGATCCGATTTAAATTTTGATTTTCCTACTCCTTCGTAATCAACAATATTTCCACCATTTGAATTTAAAATACCAATTGCTTTTGCTGTATCTTGTGGCGAACCGCCTCCAATTGATAAAAGACCGTCACATTTGTTGGCCTGATAAATTGCCAAACCATCGTTTACGTTTTTTGTGGTAGGATTGGGTTTTACTTCGTCAAATACAACATACTGAATAGCTGCTGCATCTAATACGTCAGTAACACTTTTAACCACCCCAATTGAACTTAACACTTTGTCCGTTACAACTAAAAGTTTTTTTAAACCCAGATTCTTAACTTCCACTCCAATTTCTTTGGAAGCTCCCGGCCCTATCAGATTGATAGCAGGCCAATAAATACGACGACATGATTCCATTGTAGTAATACTTTTAATCAGAAAATTAATTTAATTTTTTATGTGTTACAAAAATAACAGAATATCACTTTCATTGTTATTTTAATAACAAACTTTTTGCGTATTGGAAAATGAATTGCTATGGCTTTTAAGTGTTGGCCTTTACCTGTTAAAGTAAATTATGGGTTGAAAATGTTTTCTTAAGTTTTGTGTGTTGCAGAGCTTATCCCATTTAAAGCGATACCTAGCCGAACAAATGATAGTACTCTAACTTTAAAATTAAATTGTCCTTTCAGGACGCAATTAATCACTACATTATTTTACCTGAGGCGTTGCCTCAGGCTATTTTAAATAAGGCTTTCAGCCTTAATTCAATAAGAATATTATATGGTTAATACAATGTCAATAAATATTTTATAACTCATAACGCCACGAAGTGGCAACTTAATTCAACTCAAGGCAACGCCTTGAGAAAAAAGAACAGAAATATTAGCGTCCTGTAAGGACAACTAAAATATTGGTTATAAGTATTAATGCCAATTAAGGGTTTAAAATGTACTACTAATTTTAGAGAGTTGTAGAGCTAATCACCCTTTTAACAATACAGGAAGAATTAAAAACCGGGCTTCAATATTTCCCAGAAATATTTCAACCCTTAATTCGTATTTTTAAGTACTAAATACCTGCTACTTGCTACTAATAACCGTATTTTCTACTTCCTCAACAGTTTTAGGTATTGGTTTTCCTAAAAGTTGGCATCCTTTTTCAGTTATCAGAATATTATCTTCAATACGGATTCCTCCGAAGGTTTTAAAGGACTCTAATTTATCGTAATTAATAAAGTCAGTAAACATTTTTTCGCTGCACCATTTATCTATTAAGGCTGGAATAAAATAGATACCGGGTTCAACGGTAAGAACTGTTCCGGGTTTGGGCTTTTTGGCAAACCGAAGATAAGCCAGTCCAAATTGCTCGCTGCGACTTACTGTAGAATCGTACCCCACATTATCTTCTCCCAAACCTTCCATGTCGTGCACATCCATTCCAAGGGCATGACCAAGCCCGTGTGGAAAAAACAGCGCATGAGCGCCAACAGCTACAGCTTCTTTTATATCACCTTTCATAAGTCCGATTGCCTTTAGCCCTTCCGCAATTATTTCGGCAGCCTGAAGGTGCATTTCTTTATAAAATTTACAGGGACCCGCCTTTTGTATTGTGTTCAAATTCGCATTTAACACAAGTTGGTAAATTTCTTTTTGCATTGTACTGAATTTTCCTCCTACAGGTGTGGTGCGTGTAATATCACTGGCGTATAATAAATCCGATTCGGATCCGGCATCCACCACCATTAATCTTCCTGTTTCTAGAGTCTGGTTGTGCCTGTGATTATGAAGAATCTCACCGTTCATACTTAAAATTACCGGAAAGGAAACTCCATGTCCTCCGGAAAGTGCTATCCCTTCAATAATTCCGGCTATTGTTTTTTCATTAACTCCCGGTTGAGCCATTTTCATGGCAGTGGTATGCATGTCGTAAGCTACATCAATCATACGTTCAATTTCCTGAATTTCTTCAGGTCTCTTTATCTCTCGCAATGCAATTACTTCACGGGTTAACGATAAGGAAATTTCATCTTTTATTTCTTCTGCTTTTTTGTTAAGTAGTTTGCAAAGAAATTCCATGATATCGTTCCGGTATGTAGTAAGATAATGTATTTTCCTGCCTTTAGCCTGTGCCTGTGTTACATAACCGGCAAGTTCTTTTAAATTTTTAGTTTCAGTAATACCCACTAACATTCCTCTTTCTTTTACTGAAGGAAGAAATCCCATCCAAATAATATCCTCCATATCAATATCGTTCCCGAAAAGGAATTCGTCACCGGTTTCAAAATCAATAATTCCGACAAATTCAGGCTCATTTAATCCGAAGAAATAGGAAAAAGTACTGTCTTGCCTAAAATGAAATGTATTTCCCGGATAATTATAAGCCACTTCATTATTTCCTGGAAAAATTCCAATTCCGGAATTTATTTTAGATTTTAATTGGTTTCTCCTGTTTTTATATATTTCTTTTTCAAATAGCTCCATCTTCTAAAATTTTGATTATCAGTGCGAATTAAAAATACATAACTCCTTGTTAATAAACACATATTTTAGTCATAATTGAATAAATGTTGTTAATTATTTTTTATCGGAAATATAACTTGTTATTTATCAAAAAGTAAAATGATAAAAAATATTACGAATGCTCTTGCTTTATTAACAATATTTTGTACATTCGCATCATGCATTGCTTTATTAACAAAAACCTAAAAGATATTAACAATGCCATATCGTCGATTACCAAACACTGATGTTGCCCGGTTAAGGGCTTTAAAGCTTGCCTACGTAAAGGGCAAGGAACTTCCTCCTTTTAAACTAGCTTTTAGTTCAGCATCTTATACTAAACTTCTTGGATTTCTGCCTCAGTTTGAGCATTCGCTGATTGTTCATAAAAGTGCTTATAACAGTCAGGTGTCTAAAAGCAAGGACTATACCAACACCTTAAAAAAGGCTAAACTGTATATTTCTCATTTTATACAGGTTATTAACATGGCTATTTTAAGAGGCGACATACCTGCATCTATTTTAACATTTTATGGATTGCAGGATTATGAAAATAAAGTTCCACAGTTAAATACCGAAGCTGAAGTTTTATCTTGGGGAGATAAGTTGATTAATGGTGAAAGCGAACGAATACGTAAAGGGATGTCTCCCATTTCTAATCCTTCTATTGCTTTAGTAAAAGTACGGTTCGAAAATTTTAAGGATGCATATAATTACCAGAAAACTTTGCAAAAGGATAATAACCGTACGCTTCAAAGCCTTGCCAAAATGAGAAGTGATGGAGATGTTTTAATTGCCAAAATATGGGATGAGGTTGAAGCCTCCTACCGCGAGCTGCCTGATGATATCCGGCGTGAAAAATCTAAAGAGTACGGTTTAACTTATGTGTTCCGTAAAAATGAATTAAAACGTCTTTCGGTACTCGAAAGTCCATTTGAAGAAACAGATATTTAATTTTTATAAATATTCTAAAAGCACCTGTACAATTTTTATTTGGATCAGGTGCTTTTTTTATTTTCGGTCACTCTGTTGTATGTTATCACTGGTTAAGTTCGGTTGAAGGTTTTGCCTCCAGGAAATATAATTGCAGGTCGGATTTTGCTTTTATAAAGCAGACATGGTTGGAGCCATGGCTGAATGGAGATTATACAATAATGAGTTATTTATTTCAGTAAAGTTATAACCATGAGAAATTTATTATTTATAATAACTTTTAGTCTGTTCTCTCAGTTTTGTTTTAGTCAGGAATATTTAGTTTTAAAAAGACAAGAGACAATATTTTTATATAATCCTGTTAATAAAAGAGCTACTCCAATAATGGAAGGTTTTTTTTATAAACTAATTAGTGCAGAATATGAAGAGGGAAAAATTCATTTATACTATAAAAATAGAGGTATCTTAAAAGATACGTGCATTCAAATTGATTCATTTAAAGTGTTGAAAT
>WSSedL1CaDRAFT_10001689_pt1 | contig 12351 bp, 7 predicted proteins | sample WetSurSL1Cattail_FD_9464 | JGI IMG/M metagenome (IMG submission 9464)
CAATCATGAAAACTTTCGGTCTCCTTACTGTTTACTTCATTAAGCGGCCGTGTTGACCCATCTTTCAGAGTCATTAGGTACAGATCAGCTTCCCGGTGCCAAATAGAAAAGTTGCCATAATCGGACTGCGTGTACATCAGGAACTTTCCATCAAAAGACGGACGAGGAAATGAAATACTTTTTCCCGTTTGCGAAGCTGATATCAAAGTATCAACCTTGTCTCCAAAAGTGCCATTTTTAGGATCGAAAGCTATTTTGCACAAACTATATTTTATTTTCTTAAAACCTGTTTGAATATCCTGCTTTTTAGAAGAACAGAAATACAATGTATTACCATCGGGCGAAAAAGCCGGAAAAGTCTCAAATGCGTCCGTTTTCAAAAGGCTGCATGCCAGCAATTCATTTGTCTTTACGTTATATACAACCACATCCGAAGCCTGGTCAAACACCTCCACGCGTTCATTGCGAACCTCATGAAACCCCTGACTGGTTTTATTTACAGAATAGGCAATATAATTCCCGGAGGGATGCCAATATGGGTATACACACGATGAGATAGTACTATCCGTCTTTGTTGTATACATTTCCATTTTACCGTTCTGCTGCATTACAGTAGCACCATGATTACCACGGATATGGAAACTCAATGAGGCGGGATTATTCTTATTAAAGGCATGACAATTTACACACGTTCCGGGTATCAGTGTATTCTCAATAATAGGTTTCTGATCGAAACTGGATAAATCCCGCTGATAAATACCCATTTTGCTGTAAACTTCATACCCGGGGGCTATCATGCGATAAACCAATCCATAGTCAATAGTATAGGAACTGATATGAATAGAAAATGCTTTATATTGTTTCCAGGCGCCATTCAATTTTAAGCTAACAACCACCATTAAACTAGCCCCCTTATTATCAGACAATAATTGTCGCCAGCCAGTTTCAGGGAATTGAATGATTTCATTATCCTGAACATGCAGCGAGCCCTTAATCTGCCCCGTTACCTCAACATCTATCAAATCAAATTTCTCAGCATTTACGGTGAAATTAAGCGGGGCCATGGTTGCGGGGATTGTAATATCCACATAGTCGGGATACAAAACAGGTAAGGTATCCGTTTTGGCAGGTGATTTTACTTGCTCACGGCAACTAACCAAAACCATTAGCAAACCCAGTATATATTTCAAATTTTGTTTCATTCGTTAAGTTTCGTTAAGTTTTTGGTTCCCCCGTTTATTACAATTTATTTTCTATATTGAAAATAATACCAATAGGTTTGTGAAAACGCCTCATAAAGTTGTTTGTCAGAACTTTGATTAGCGGAAACTATTTCCGCATACCTGGTAAAACTTTGCTTTATTGCAGGATTAATAGGCCATGGAGCATCGTTAATGTTCGGGGATTTGCTCGCCCAGGCAAGTATTAGCGCTTCCTGGTAATGTGCAGGAATTTCTTTATATCCCAGTTTTTTACCTATCGGAAAATATTGCACAAAATGGTCCAGGTCCTTGGTAAGAAGTGTATATGCCATCAAGTATTCATATGCCATTTTATTGGATAAGCAATGGGCAAAAAGCAATCCCAACATTTGATCTTTTTCCTGCTCACTAAAAAGAAAATCTTCAGTAAATCGGTATTTTCGTAAGGTTGCCCATTCAGGATTCTGATCGATCAATTTTTCGTTGTCAACACATTTTAAAGTTTGTGTGGCCCAGTTTTTATAGAACAGGGTATATTGCAGCAAATGCAGATATTTGGCAGCCACTTTATTTTCTCCGTTCAGCAGGTTAACTTCGGCTAATCGCTTTATGGCACGACTACTTTTTTTATAATCAGGAATGGCTTCCATGGCTTCAAAAGCATAACGCATGGCTGTATTCAGAAAGCCCAGATGATAGTATATTTCACCAGCTATGAATGGTAACGTGAAATCCCGCTGAAAGGTGGGCAACAATCCTTCGGGCCCGTTCTGAAAATAACGGAATAAACAGTCGCCCATCTTACCATCTTTACTCAAAGCAAGGTTCAGGCAAGCAACGGACAAAGGCGCATCGGGATCTTTCCGGTTGGCCATGGCTATTACCTTATCCCACCTTTCTATCCGCACATGATAGTCATACGACATAATCGTCTCTTTATTCCAATCGGCCGTTAAACGAATAAGCGTGTTCGCCAACACAATAATAAATATCACCTGCAATGCCAGGTAAAATAATTTGTTATTTTTTTTCAATTTAACACTTGCCGGGTCGATCTTTGGCCAGGGCAAGAATTTGAAAATGAAAGGAATGAAAATTAAAAAAAGCCATATAATTAAAAATGGATAATGTGTTACCACCGGATAACGGTTATAACTAATGCCCCACCATAGCCTGGAAAAAGGATATTGCAGATATTGCATGATTACCAGTGGTGGCAATACAATACACAATAAATAACTTACCGAAATGATGATCCATTGCGTCTTTGAGAGTTGCTTAAAGTAACCCCATTCCAATACGAGACAAAGGGCTCCGAATATCCAGAAAATACCACCAACAAGCCAATATAGTGCAATTAACATAAGGATTCCAAAGAATATCCTTATCATTGGTTTTTTAATTAAGGAATAAAGCTGAACCGCGAGTAGAGTTAGCATTGCTGCTATTAGTCCGGCCAACAAAAAATTTTCGTCGCAAAGTAATCCCCAAAATAAAACGGAAGGTATAAAAGTAAGGGGCCAAAAAAGAAGATTTTGGTTCATTTTATTGGCAATCCTGCAAACCTGTTGTTGAAGAATTACAAGCAGCGAAGCAATGATCAATGCTCCAAGCCATGAGTAATAAAAAAACTGTGTAAAAAAACTTCCCATATAGTCAGCCAAACCTCCGGGTCGACTCATCAGGTCCGACCAATAATCAGTTTTAAAGAGAAACATCTGTAACTGTTCCTGGTAGTGCAGATGGTACCTATAATAAAATTCGAAGAAAATATAAACTACTAATCCAAACAGAAGTGGCAGTAGTTGTATGATAGTTTTGGTAACCCGGTTCATAAATTTAATTTTTGAAATTATTCGAGCTAATCGATTAATTTCTAAGCTTTAACATTGTAAAAAGACAAATTGAAAAAAAATGATCCATACTATTGATAAACACAGCACTACGATCAAGTGGATCTTTTTAAAGAAACGAATTATTGTGCAGAAACACAAGAAGTCGTATGTGTTTTTGATATATCCTTTGAACCACAAGTGATTTTAATTAGAAATCCCTGAATTTACTGTTAATCACACTTTTCACTGCTATACATTCCATTTCAACCAGCCAACCGGGACGGCAAATGGGAGCTAAAACAATTATTTGCGGTATTCCAGGGAATTTATGGTCGTACATTTTTTTTACGCATTGATAGTCTGCCATATCCCGAAGATATACGATCATTTGCATCATATCGTCGAAAGTACATTCAGCCTCTTTCAAAAGCGCTTCAACATTCTCCCACATACGTTTCACCTGGCCTGTTATATCTCCGGGGTACATGATTTGACCTTTGTTATCAATACTGGCAGTTCCGCTAAGGTATACCCTGCGTCTGTCTCCATAATCTACGTAAACACCGCGCTCAAAAGTTACCCCATATTCATAGGTTGAGCTCAAATGATCCTTGGCGTAAAGAAATTGAATTTGTTTTTTATCCAAACCACTTATTACACACGATTCCATTAGTACCTTTGTTTGTGGATTTGAAGCTCCACCCTCTATTCCGGTACTGGCAATATAATGGGTATTATTATTTAAACCGTTACGTAAAAAAATCTCTTTGCGGGCCTCAACAAAACCCTGATAGTTCTCGTCTATATCGCGAAGAAAAAACCAGGTACGGATACAATCTCTTTCTAAAGTGCAATTTCGTTCCTTTAGTTGTTTTTCATAAACTTCGAGCAATCGAATTGTTTGCTGATATGAGGTATCCTTCACTTTAGTATTTTGGTCCTGACCGTTTACTATGTGGTAGTGTTTGTATCCATTGTGTTCACAAAAACTCAGACCATCATTGCCAACAGTTACGCCTGTTAATAGTTGTAACCATATTGCCAGCTTGCTACCATCAAGTGGAGGTTCCTTTACATAACTAATGGGACAATCTAAAATGCCAGTAATTTGGTTGGTGGTTTGTTCCTGTTGGTTGGAAGCATCACTCAGGAAACAACGGGCTGATACTACAACTGCATTTTGTAATTCGGTATCTGCAAGAAGTTCTTTTATTGCAGTACAAAACAACATTAATTGTTGGTTGAAGCTTATATTTTGCTGAGTTATATGCATCATTACCTGAAACTCTTTTACCGTGCCTTGTGGCTCAGCAATTGAAATTTCCGCAGTTACTCCTGAGCTGGTAAGTTCTCTTAATATATGATTCATCGGTTGTTTGAAAAAAAGAAGAAGTTCATTAATTTTGGTTTCCACAGTAGCCATTTGGATCTGATCGCTCTTTCTATTGGCCAGCAATCTACAAAGAAAGTTTTGAAAAAAAGCAAGTATTATATTAAAATATTCAAACTGTTATTTGTTTATTTTTAATTTTGCACTAACTTATTTAACTAGCAGAAAGACAAATACAAACTCGATGAAAAACAAAATCATGAAGCCTGCCAAAAAAAGATTAATAGATACATTTAGAAAAAACATTTATTTTTATACTCTTAAATCTAACTTTATATGCAAAAATTGACATGTAAGTTACTGTTTATAATAACATTAACCTCCTGTACATCTCCCGTAAAAAAATTCATTATTGAAGGTAAGGTGCCTGCCAAATACGATGGTAATTGGATATATCTGGCACCTATTGATGAAATGCATTCCAGCAAGGCTGATTCTTTTAAAATTAACAAAGGAACGTTCACCTTTACTGGCACAAAAGAGCAAATGTGCATTATACGTACCAAACCTATCATATGCTTTTATTTACAGAAATTGCTTGTAGTTACAGAACTTGGTCATATAAAGGTGGTAATTGATTCGATCAGTTCCGCCAGTGGAACTCCACAAAACAATGCCTTACAACAATGGAAAGAGCAGCATGAGAAGTTTCTAGAGTCAAATTCGTTCTTGAATCAGGGACTGAAAAATGTGAGAGGAAAAGATTCAGTTATGTGGGCAGCTGCGCTGGATTCATTAAAGAGCAAATACATCCGCTATAATTACAACTTTTTGAAACAATATAAGCATTGTACACTTGGAGTGTTCATTTACAAACTTACTTCAACCACGCTAACACCCCAACAACTTAAGGATTTGGATGAAAACAATAAATAAATATATTGTCTTCATTGTTATAGTCTTGTGGGCTTTGGTGTGGTTTTTCTTTTTTAATAAATATTATCCTTACCACCTTGTTCACCGGGAGCAAATACAACTATTTCTTTATTCCAGCGATTATATCAGATCATATTTTCAACATCCTGCATGGTTAGCCTGTTTGACAGGCGATTTTCTAACACAATTTTTCTATTTTGTTGCTGGGGGAGGCTCTACAATTGCCCTCTTACTCTTGATAATGGGTGTGTTATTTTATTGGGGAGTCGGACGCTTATCTTACTTTCATAATTCAGAACAAAATTCAAAATGGTCAAAGTTACTGAAAATCATATTAACCGTTGCACTCATGGCATGGGAAGCCTTACGAAATTGTGGTATTGATTATGAGCTCTCTTCTACATTATCGATTATTGGAGGTATCCTTATTTTTATCGTTTACGACAGCATACCCAAACCCTGGCAGCTTATCTCCGGTCTTGTAATACTTCCTTTAAGCTATTGGCTTTTTGGCTATGGCATTTTTGGTTTCCTAATTTTAGCAACTTTCCAGAATATAAGATTACGTCGCTTTCTGCCAGCTTTCATACTCTTTACAGTAGCTTTGATAATACCTGCTTTACTCAGACACACTTATCTGTTAACGTCAAAGCAAGCTTATCAGTTACCGGGTAGAACCTTTTTTGATAAGCCTAATCTTGAGCGTGAAAAGCTCCTGAAGATGGACGTGGAAGCTTCCTATGGGCATTGGAACTATGTCGCTAAAATTACTGAAAAAGAAGATTTAAAATCGAGAATTGCTTCTTATTATTATAATCTGTCGCATGTCAGACAGGGGAGCATATCTGCTGATTTAATGAATACCTATCAGCCGGGCTCATTGGGATTATTTATACCATTAAATTCTTACACCGCTCCACTTTCTATATGGTGCAGTAATGAAGTGTGGTTCCAATTGGGAGATATGACAATGGCGGAACATGCCACCCTTTTAGCAATGATCTTTTCACCTAAACATCGTAGTTCACGCATGGTGAAACGTTTAGCAGAAATAAACCTGATCAATGGAGATACATTAGCAGCAATGAAATACTTACATCTTTTGGAAAATACATGGCTTTATAAACAATGGGCTCTAAAACGTATGCCATGTAAGGAAGATAAAGATTTCAAAAGTTGGCTGGAGCAAAAGCGGAAATCTATTCCAACGAACGATACTATTCGGGCTACTAATTCCGAAATTGTTTCTATACGTAATCTTCTTCAATATCAACCCGATAATAGAATAGCGCTTGACTATTTGCTGTGCTATGATTTACTAAGCAAAGACATTAAATCTTTTATGCAGGATTACACAAACTATAAAGTCTGGGAGAAAGGAATATCTGGAAGAATTTATGGTGAAGCAATAATTATAGGACTTACCAATCACCATGCTTCCTCAGAAGAAGCAAACATGTACAAGGTACCTATGGAGGTTTACAAAGATTTTCGTGATTATACGGACCTTTTTGCAGAAAGCAGAGGAAATATTACCCTCTTACAACCAAAATATGGAAAATCTTATTGGTTCTATTTTCACTTTGCCAATTTTGTAAAAAAATGAAAAAGCAAACTTTTTTCTTGATTGTCGTAATTAGCTACACCTTAACTTGTTGTAACCGGAGACCTGAAAACATAAAAGAAGCTCAGGTTTTGCCTCCCATATATCCGGATTATATGGATGTAACTATTCCTTTTAATATTGCGCCACTGAATTTTTTGTTTCGCGGTGACGCCGATGCATTGGAAATAAAGGTAAAAGGAGTTCGGGATAGCCTTATCGTTCACGGGAATAAAAAAATATGTTTTCCTCTCAAAGTCTGGAAGAAATTATTACAAAGAGAAACCGGCAACAATCTTACTGTGAGCATAATGGCGCATATTCACAACCGGTGGATCTGTTACAAACCCTTTCATTGGAATGTAGTTGGTGATAAAATAGACAGTTACTTAAGCTATCGGTTAATTGAACCTGGCTACGAAATCTGGAATGCTTTGCAGATATGTGAAAGAAATGTGGAAAATTTTGAAGAAAGGGTTATTGCTGACAATAATCAACTAAATCAATCGTGCATGAATTGCCACATTTATGGCAGTCAAAATGGTAATTTGTCGATGTTTCACTTGCGAGGCAAAAATGGAGGAACCATTCTTAATCGTAACGGTAAACTTCGAAAGCTAGCGTTAAAAAACGGAAAAATGATTTCTAATGCAGTGTATGGGGCATTTCATCCCAGTGGTAATTTTGGTGTTTTTTCTACCAACATTATCATTCCTGAACTTCATGCACGAGGGAGCAAGCGAATGGAAGTTTATGACACTTTATCAGATGTAATTGTAACAGATTTTAATGAAAATCGAATTTTACAATCGTCCTTGCTTTCCAACCCCTATGTTTTGGAGACTTTCCCAGTCTTCTCCGCAGATGGTAAGGAAATTTATTTTTGTTCCGCTCCGAAAATGAAATTGCCAGATCAAATCAAAGATCTGAAATATAGCTTATGTCGTATTTCTTTCGATGCCTTCCATAAAAAATTTGGAATCTGTGTAGATACTTTGTGGAACGCACGACTTACGGGTAAATCAGTATGCTTCCCAAAGGTTTCCCCAAATGGCAAGTATATTCTTTTTACGGTTGCTGATTATGGTACCTTCCCCATATGGCACCGGGAAACTGATCTTCAATTAATAAATCTTAATACAGGATTGATAGATAGTCTGACCATTGTCAATTCTGATAAATCAGATACCTATCACAGCTGGTCATCTAACAGTTGTTGGTTTGTATTTGCCAGTAAGCGAGACGACGGCCAATATGGAAAACCTTATTTTGCATATATAGATAAGACTGGCAAAGCACACAAACCATTTGTTTTACCACAAAAAGATCCTGTTCACTATGAACAAACACTAAAATCATACAATATTCCCGAATTATCAGTTAGCAAACTTCCATTTCATGCAAGAGATATAGAGAAAATATACCGCGATTTAACAGCTGAAGTATATAAGTAAATAAAAAAAGAGAAGACGGACTTTTCATGCCGACTTCTCTTTTTTATACTATTCAAAGCATATTGCTATGCCCTATAAAAATGCTAAATGTTTTAATAGCTGTATCCCTGGCGTTTAAACATCCAGAACCAGCCTTCATGCCAATCATTATCATATGTATCTGGATCGGTGGGATACATTAATACCATTTCGTCTTCTGTAAGTTTAATGATATCAAAGAGATTAACTACTTTTTTGCCATTGTTTTGACTAATGCCATGTAAAATAGTAGTTCCAACAAAAGACATCGAACCGATACTGGCCTTATATTTATGTTCCTTCATATCGAAAGAAAATGTTCCACTTTTACTTACTCCAAATTCAGTTTTTGTGAAACTCATTCCTGCTAAGGAGAAAACCATTTGACCGTTAAGATCAATATTATCCTGATCAGCATCAACAGGTGATCTACCCCACCATCCAGGAAATTGTTGAGCACCAGCTCCTCCATTACCCCAAATTTTATGATCTGCTGTATAATTATTATCTGTGGCCCATACCCAAGTTTTTCCTTCGGCCGAAGTACCAGCAATTACACTATAATTTGGATCAACATAATGATCGAAGGTATCAATAGCTACAACTACGCTTTTTGTTACCAATCCACCATCCGAAATTGCCGTAAAATATAGCGTTACATTTCCCTTAAATGGAATAACCACCGTATCTTGTAATAAGAATGAATTTTTAACCAAAAGGTTCCACCTGCCCGAAAATTCAGGTTTAAGATTTTTAACAGCAATCTGGTTGCCCTTTTTACCATTCACCGTTGTAGTATTTACGGCAGTAATGCTTATCTGATCCTGAGTAGCCACAGCCCCTATAGCATCTCTTTTTTCTATAGGTTCACATGCAACCAGAAAACCCACTATTACAAAAGTGAGTATTATATAAAATGTTTTTTTCATAATCTTTCCGTTATTTGTTTGTTTTACAAAATTATTTCCAACCGGTATATTGAGATGCTGTGGTTCCATAACCTGCATTCTGTTTCAATACATTATTCGATAAAGAAATCTGGCTTTCAGGAATTGGCATGAAACCATGAGTGGCCTGATAACGAGCTACGTACCCACCTCCATTGTTTGTGGTTGCATTAACGTCGGCCAAACCTGTATAGTAAACAGGCTGGTTATCTTGCTCAGCCAAAACATTTTCAGCAATATGCCAGCGGCGAATATCGTTCCAACGAATACCTTCGCCAAAAAGCTCCCAACGTCTTTCATTTTGCAAAGCTAAATCACTGTAACCAATATCAGGCAGACCTGCACGCTTACGCACAAGATTGAGCGGACCTGCATCCTTCTTTAATTCGGCCTGCATTAAGAGTACATCTGCAAAACGGATAAGAACCAAATCATGAATATTGGTAAGTTGAAAATTTTGGGTAGTATAACCATACATTGATTGCTCAAAAGTATCCCAATACTTTCCGTCGGCTTTCTTGGCGGTAATAGGCGACCATTTTTTCTCATAAAAATCGGTTTCCTGAACGAAATCAGCCCAACCACCTATTTTATAATCAAGCAACTCTTTGGAAATTTGACAAACAGAGGCTACACGCCTCATGTCCGTAGGTTCTGCTGATTCCCAATCCTTCCATAAATTTGGAGTCACGGGACCGGCACCCCAACCTTGTCCAAAGGGGAAAGTCTTGCCAAAATCCTGTCCACCACGAATACCCATAAAAAGGGCATAGCCATTAGAATAACCAATGGTTGTATTCCAGCTTGCAAATTTAGAAAATTTAATTGCAAACATTGATTCGGGGTTAGTGGCATTGTCGTCTTCCACCCATTTCAAACTTTGTCCTTTTGTAAAAGCATAATCTTCCTTAGTTAATTTGTTGGAATAAGCCCAAAGGTTGCGGAAATCAGGAACCAGAGAATAACCGGAATGGGTTACACAGTCATCAATCCAGACAATAACATCATTCTTATTGACGGTGGTTCCGTCAGGAAGTGTCACATTTGTCTGCTGATAGAAACCGGTATAGAAAAGCCATGCGCGTGCAAGTAAAGCTTCTGCGGCCCATTTGTCGGCATGGCCTGCTTCTGCAAATGTATTCGCGGGTTTGGCAGGCATCAGCGCTATAGCAGATTTCAGGTCTGATATAATCTGTCCCCAGGTTTTATCTGGTGTCGCCTGTGGTACGTTAGTTGAAACAGATGTTGTAACTAATGGTAAGTTTTCAAATTCGGAAGCCAGTTCGTAATAGTACAATGCACGGAGAAAATAAGCTTCTCCTACCATTTGATTTTTTATAGTATCGTTTGGGTAACCCTCACAAGTTCCTAATCTTTCTATCCCAATGTTGGCCCTGTTAATGCCAGCATAGCGGTCTTTCCAAAACTGGAGCATCATGTCAACCGAGTAATTCATCATTAAGTCCACTGCCTGGAACAACTTGTCGTTCACTCCTCCTCCACCATAACGGTCGTCTGAAGCAAGTTCGGCAACAAAAAGAAAAGACTCATGAGGGGTGGCATTCACAACATTCAAATTATTATAAATACCTGCTATCTCTTGTTGTGCATCTTCATAGGTTGCCGGGTAGTTTGTAGTATTTTTATGAGTCAAATCTTGTGTGTCAAGAAATTTCTCGCATCCGGTAATTAGCATCGTTGCAATAATTAATGCTAAATATGTTATTTTTTTCATATGTATCTTCATTAAAATTTAAGATTTAAACCTAATAAAAAAGTTCTTGGACTTGGATAGTAACCTATATCAATACCAGAAGCCCAGGGAAATGGAGTAGCATTTGTGTTTGTGCCAGCGTCTGAACCTATTTCAGGATCCATACCTGAGTATTTTGTGAAGGTATAGAGATTCTGTGCAGTTGCAAACAAACGAACCTGTGCAAATGGCAATTTTTTCAGCAGTTTTTTAAAGTCATAGCCTATGGTAACATTTTGTATTTTGAAATAATTACCATTTTCAATATAAATATCTGAGATGTTCTGGTAGTTTGCATTATCACCTGCTGTCAGTCGTGGCATTTTATTGGAAGTACCTACACCATGCCAACGATCAAAAACATCGGTAGTAAAATTATCATATTGGCTATCAACAAACCTACGATATGATTTGGCAATTTGCTGACCAAAAGCGCCATGAGCTGCAATATTCAAATCAAAGCCTTTATATCCAAAATTCAGCCCCACACCTAAGGTATAATCAGGATGCGGATCACCTATTTCACCCTTATCCTTATCATTAATAATACCATCGTGGTTGCGGTCTGTAAATTTTAAATCACCTGGTTGAACATTTGCCTGAAGAATGCCATTTCCTGCAGCTTTCCATGCTTCAATATCGGCCTGATCCTGGAAGACACCGGAAGTCTTAAAACCGTAAAAGAATCCAATTGGGTAGCCCACCTCAGCACGAAACATTGGTGAAGTGCCCTGACTCAAAACATTTTTAGGGCCTTCTATAATTCCTTCGGCGTTAGCAATACGGGTAACTTTATTTTTATTATACGCCATGTTAACATTAACTCCAAAGGTAAAATCTTTACCCAAATGATCGTTCCACCCTAATCCTAATTCACATCCTCTATTTTCAACATCTCCACCATTGATATATGGAGCCCCATTGGTGGTAGGAGCACCGGTTCCTTTTGAAGCCAATATAGGGGCAACCACCAACCAATCTTTTGTAACTTTCTTATACCAATCCAAGGTTACACTCATGCGGGACTTAAAGAAACGAGAATCAAAACCGAAGTCAAGCTGATCGGATTTTTCCCATGTAACATCGGGATTAGCAATAATACTGGCATAACCTCCAGTAGTTTGAACATCCTTACTGTTTGCAAAAGAATAAGCGGCGGTAGCATCGAAAGCAACTGCAGCTAGGTATTGGAAATTACTAATATTGCAGTTACCGTTTTGTCCCCAGCTACCACGAAGTTTTAAGAAATCTATAAAACTTAATGATGATTTCA
>WSSedL1CaDRAFT_10001690_pt1 | contig 12329 bp, 7 predicted proteins | sample WetSurSL1Cattail_FD_9464 | JGI IMG/M metagenome (IMG submission 9464)
CGGCTCGGCGTTGCCCGCGCCATAGGCCCCCGCCTGTTCCAGATCGCGCGCTAAGCCGAGCGTTGCCCCGCTTGGCGAGATGGTGGCGTCGACGGTCAGTGCAGCGGTTTCGAGCGGCGTACCTTTGGCGAAGGCCTCGGCCAGAAAGACCCGGAACGGCTCGACCTGCGCCGGAGCGAGGCTAAATCCGGCCGCCATGGCGTGGCCACCGCCGCTCTCGATCACCCCCGCCGCATGGGCGGCGCGGACCATGGCGCCGACATTGATGCCCAGCACCGAACGCGTCGAACCGCGCCCTAATCCCCCTTCAAAGCCAGCGACAAAGGCGGGTTTGTTGAAGCGCTCCTTGAGCCGTCCGGCAACAATGCCAACGACGCCGGGATGCCAGCCATCGCCTGCCACCAGCACGAAGGGGCTGTCTTCCTGCTGTGCCGCCAGGCCCATGGCTTCGTCGAGGATGATCTTTTCGATCGCTTGCCGCTCGCGATTGTGGGTGTCGAGCGCCAGCGCGAACTCTTCGGCGGCGGCGGGGTCCGTCGCGGTGAGCAGATCGGCGCCAAGCCCGCAACGCCCCACCCGTCCGCCGGCATTGATGCGCGGGCCAAAAATGAACCCCAGGGTGTAGGGCGTGAACGGCGGCTTGGCCTCCGCAATGCGCGCCAGAGCGGCTATGCCGGGCCGTTCGAGGCGGCTGAGTTTGGCAAGACCGGCGCGGACGAAGGCGCGGTTGACGCCGGTCAGCGGGACGACATCGCACACGGTGGCGAGGCCTACTAGATCGACAGCGTCCATCAGGTTCGGTTCCGGGCGCGCCGTGTACCAGCCGTCTTGGCGCAACGTCCGGTTCAGCGCCACCAGGAACAGGAACGTGATCCCCGCGGCGCAAAGATGGCCAAGCCCCGACGCATCGCCACCCGCATTCGGATTGACCTGCACCAGCGCCGGAACCGCGTGCTCACTGGCGTGATGATCGAGGACAATAACGTCCAGCCCGACCTCGCGCGCTGCCGCCAGCGCTGTCTCCGCCCCCGTTCCGCAATCGACGGTGATGACGAGGCTGATGCCTTCGTCCTTCAGCTGCAACAACGCGGCGGCATTGGGGCCGTAGCCTTCGGTGAGGCGGTCGGGAATGTAGAGGCGCGGCGCCGCCGCGACGGCGGTGAGAAAGCCATGCATCAGCGCCGCCGAACACGAACCATCGACGTCGTAATCGCCAAACACCGCGATGTTTTCGCCGGACTTGACCGCCGCCACCACCCGCGCCACGGCTTCGTCCATATGTGCGAGCGTGCGCGGCTCAGGCAGCAGATGCTTCAGCGTCGGGTGAAGATAATCGAGCGCTGCCTCACGGCCGACACCGCGCGACACCAGCAGCCGCGCAATCACCGCCGGAAGGTGATGATCAAGCGCAATAGCCCGCGCCAGATCCTCGTCAACGGCGGCGAGTTCCCAGCGGCGGCCGGAGAAGGATTTTTCGACCTGCATGGCTCCCATCAGCGCCGATTCGGCTTCAGCTTGCCAGCCCTACCGCCCCGCCCGCCGCCGCGGATGTTTCGCCGTGACCCAACGCACCGTGCCCGAGGTCGAGCGCATGACGACACTGTGGGTGACGATGTAATCCGGGGTGCGATGGACGCCTTGCAGCATGGCGCCGTTGGTGACGCCGGTGGCCGCGAAGATCACGTCGCCGCTCGCCAGGTCTTTCAGCTTGTACTTGCGGTCGAGATCGGTGATGCCCCATTTGGCGGCGCGTTCGCGTTCGCCGTCGTTGCGGAAGTGGAGCCGCCCTTGCATCTGTCCGCCGAGGCAGCGCAGTGCTGAGGCCGCCAAAACGCCTTCCGGCGCCCCGCCGCGGCCGAGATAGATGTCGATGTCGGTCGCGGCCGGATCGGTGGTGGCGATGATGCCCGCCACGTCACCGTCGGTAATGAGCCGCACCGCCGCCCCGACGCTGCGAACCTTGGCGATGTGCTCGTCGTGCCGCGACCGCTCCAGGATCAGCACCGTGATTTCCCGCGGATGCACCCCCTTGGCCCGCGCCACCGAAAGGATGTTGTCCTCAATCGGCGCATCGAGATCAACGGTATTGTCCGAATAGCCCGGTCCGATCGCGATCTTATCCATATAGACGTCGGGCGCATTGAGCAGCGTGCCCGGCTCGGCGATCGCCATCACCGCCAGCGCATTGGGCAGCGCCTTGGCCGTCAACGCCGTGCCCTCCAAAGGATCGAGCGCAATGTCGACCGCGATGCCCCCGGTTCCGACCTTCTCGCCGATAAAGAGCATCGGGGCTTCGTCGCGTTCGCCCTCGCCGATCACCACCGTTCCCGTGATCGGCAAAAAGTTGAAGGCCCGCCGCATCGCTTCCACCGCGGCGGCATCGGCGGCATGTTCGTCGCCGCGTCCGATTTGATCCGCCACGGCCGTCGCGGCCGCTTCCGTCACCCGCACCGCTTCCAGCGCGAATGCCCGGTCCAACCAATTTGACAAGATATAACTCCCACAGGCGGAGAGTTACTTTGCTTCCATCGGAATCATCACCGGTGGCGCCACCACGTTGCTTGATCCCGCGATCGTCTGAAGGGCACCCTCCACGGCCGCATAGGTCGTTTCGTGTGTGATCATGACGATTGCTACAGCTTCCCCTGGGGAACGTCCGCGCTGGATCATGCTTTCGATCGAAACACGCCACTTCGCCAGATGGCTGGCGATCTCCGCCAATACGCCAGGCACATCCAGCACCTGGAAGCGTAGATAAAACGCCGACGAGGCGCTACCCGCTGGCGCCTGTGACAGCGCTGACAATAATGCGGCAGGAACGCCAAACACCGGACCGACGTTGCCGCGCGCAATATCGACGATATCAGCGATGACAGCGTTGGCAGTGGCGCATTCGCCCGCCCCGCGACCCTCAAAGAAGAACGGACCGGCCTCGTTAGCGTTCACAACCACGCCATTGAGCACGCCATCGACATCGGCCAGCGGCGTTCCGGCGCGGACCATGGCGGGCTGGACCCGCTGCGTAATTCCGGCTTCGCTCTTCTTGGCGATGCCGAGTAGCTTGATTCGGCAGCCGAATTCGCGCGCGAACGAGATGTCATCCGGCGTGATGGCGCGAATGCCCTGCACCGACACCGCATCAAGATCGGGGGCGACCCCGAAGGCCAGCGCGGTGAGCAGCGCCAGCTTGTGCGCCGTATCGCCACCGCCAACATCAAGTTCCGGATTGGCTTCGGCATAACCGAGCGCCTGCGCATCCTTGAGCACATCATCGAAACTGCGCCCGGAGGATTCCATCGTCGTCAGGATGTAGTTGCAGGTGCCGTTGAGGATGCCACGCACGGCCGAAACGCCGTAGACCATCAGGCTCTCGCGCAGCGACTTGACGATTGGAATGCCGCCCGCCACCGCCGCTTCGAACTTGAGCGCCCGGCCGTTCTTTTCCGCCAACGCCGCGAGCCGCGCGCCATGCCGGGCCATCATCGCCTTGTTGGCAGTAACGACGTGCTTGCCGGCCTTGAGAGCCTCTTCGACCAGCAGTGGCGCGGCGCCGTTCTCGCCACCGATCAATTCGACAATCAGATCGGCCTTGGATGCGACGAGCGCCTTGATGTCGTCGAGTTTGGCGGGCGCATCGAAGGCATCGCGCTTACTGGCATCGCGGTCGCAAACAGCAACCAGTTCGAGCGGCATGCCGGCGCGCGTATCCAGCTTTTTGCCATGCGCGCGCAAACCTTTGGCGACCCCGCCCCCAACGGTACCGAGGCCGGCAATGCCGATCTTCATGGCGTTCATTCTTTAGCATCCAACGCTGGTGGTTCGTTGACGCGCAGCGACAGGAATTTCTTGACGTTGCGCGCCGCCTGACGGATGCGATGCTCGTTTTCGACCAAGCCGATACGGACATAACCTTCGCCGTATTCGCCGAAACCAATGCCCGGCGACACGGCAATCTTGGCATGCACGAGGAGTTGTTTGGCGAATTCCATCGAGCCGTGTTCGCGGTACTGCTCGGGCAGCTTGGCCCAGGCGAACATCGACGCGGGCGGCGAGTCAATTTCCCACCCCGACCGGCCCATGCTCTCGACCAGGACGTCGCGCCGCGACTTGTAAATGGCGCGGATCTCATCGACGCATTCCTGCGGGCCGTTGAGCGCGGCGGTGGCGGCCACCTGCACCGGCGTGTAGGCGCCGTAGTCGAGATACGACTTGATCCGCGCCAAGGCCGCGATCAGCGTCTTGTTGCCAGCGGCAAAGCCCATGCGCCAGCCCGGCATGGCATAGGTCTTCGACAGCGACTGGAACTCGATGGCGATATCCTTGGCGCCTTCGAGCTGCAGGATCGACGGCGGCGGTTCGATGTCGAAATAGATGTCGGCATACGCCAAGTCGGACAGCACCCACATCTGGTGCTTGCGGGCAATCGCGAGCAGCTCTTTGTAGAAGTCGAGGCCGACCACCTGGGCCGTTGGATTCGACGGATAGTTCACCACCACCGCCAGCGGCGACGGGATCGAATGGCGCGCGGCACGGTCGACCTGGCGCAGATATTCTTCCGGATTGGTCGCCGGAATGTGCCGGATGGCGGCACCGGCGATGATGAAGCCAAAGGCATGTATCGGGTAAGCCGGGTTCGGCACCAGAACCACATCGCCCGGCGCCGTGATCGCCGCGGCGAGGTTGGCAAAGCCTTCCTTCGAACCCAGGGTCGCGATCACCTCGGTATCGGGATTGATCTCAACGCCAAAGCGGCGGCCGTAATAGCCCGCCATCGCCTTGCGCAACCCTCTGATGCCGCGCGAGGCGGAATAGCGGTTCGACTTGGGATCGTGGGCCACTTCGCAGAGCTTCTCGACGATATGGGCCGGCGTCGGCATGTCGGGATTGCCCATGCCGAAATCGATGATGTCGTCGCCCGCCGCTCGCGCCTGCGCCTTGAGCCGGTTGACTTCTTCGAAGACGTAGGGCGGGAGGCGTTTGATGCGGTGGAAGTCGGTCTGCATGGAAGTCCTTAGGTGTGAACCATCTCCTTGGGGATTACAGGCCAAAAACACGGCAGTTTGCCCGCCGCGTCAATGGCTTTTGAGACATTTTTGGCATGAGCGAATGCGCTAATCCCGCGCACTCGTAGTGCGAAGGCGTTGTCTGACGCAACTTCCTGAGTATCCGGCTCAGCCCTGAAGGAAAATCTCGGCCCGGCGGTTGCCGTCCTCGCCCTTCGGCATCGATTCGTAATACACCGGCTGCGTGTCGCCGACCGCCTCGACCAGCACATGATCTGCCGGAACACCGGCACGGATCAGCTCGCGGGCAACAGCATTGGCACGGTCCTGCGACTTCTTGAAGATCAGTTCCAGGTGGGCCTGGGCCGACATGTTCGGCGTGCGGCTGGACGAATGTCCGACCACCCGCACATAACCTTGCCCACCCGTGGCCCTGAATTGCTCGACGACGGCGCGAACTTGCAGCCGGGATTCGGCATTCAACCCCACCGCGTCATTTGAGAAATAGACCACGGCGGCGGCTCCGCCGGTGGCATTGGCCGCCATGCTCGACGGGGACCCGCCCAACGCGTCCAAATTGGCGACGACCTTGCCCTCCATCCGCTCCGGCCCGCCCATGACGACGCCGTTTGCCGGCTTGGCGCGGTAATGGCTGGCCCGGTGAACCGGAGTCGCCGCCGCATAGGCTGCCGGCGCACTGGGGCGCAGGCCCGCAGCCGTGGCGGTACTACGGTAACGGTCAACGATCGGCGCCGACACGAATTGCGACACCGAAGGATCGAGCGGCGGCGCGTTCGACGGCTTGAAGCCGAGTTCGGCATCGCTCGGTGACATATTGGCCGCCGACGGCTGAGGAACCGGAATGGGCTCTACCCGTGCCGGGGCGGGCGCAGTCCGTGCCGGAGTTGGCGCTCGCGGGGCGGTTGCCCGTGCTGGCGCTGGCTCTGCCGGTACCGGCGCGGGCGCTATTTCCGCCACTTGAACCGGTTTTGCCTTCTTGACCTTGGGGTTGACAGCCTTGACCGGAGCGGCCTCCGGCAATTCGGCGGTTGTCACCGGCGCGGCGGCGGCAGGCGCGACAGCGACGGCTACCGGCGTACCCGGCTGGGTGGCAGGAAGCGTTCCCGCCACGGCCGTTCCGGTCGGATCCTGTGCCATCGAATGGTCCACAGCGGCGACCTGAACCGGCGCTGGCGCCACAGGCGTCTTGGCTTTGGCAACCACCGGCGCTTCGGCTGGCTGTTCCGGGGCGATGTCGGCCGGCGGCGTGGCTGCGGGTTCAGTCCCGCCGCGCAGCGCGTCGGCGCTGTATTTTGCGTTGGTGCGGTCGCTGGCCAGCGACTCGGTGACCTCCTGCTGTTCGTCCGGTGTCGACGCGACCGGCTTGTCGGGCACGCTGGCAAGGTCCGGCGTCGGGGTGTTGTCGGCCGGTTCGTCGCTACCAAACCAAGAAGTGGGATCAACCCAATCCGGCACGCTTGGTAAGCTGGAACAGCCTGAAGCGCCCATGGCCAGAAGTGCCACAGCGGCAACGCCCATAAGTTTCATCTTGCGAACGCCCAGCGTCATGGAGTGCTCCTCGGTGCCTTGCTGGCACCGGTTTGCCATATACAAGGCCGTCATGTCCGTTCCAAGCCGTCATACCCCCGCAAGGGGATGAAATTGGTGATAAAGTTGGTGCGATAGCCCGAATGTCGCAGCAAAATACCACCCTTCTGGCGCCGAATCCGGACGAATCACCAGCCAGCTCCAAGATAAGCGATAACCGTCCGTGTGCCGCATCCAATTTGTGCACCTTATCCTGGAGGCGCGCCGTGATGCGGGCGGGTTTGGTCGTAGATCGTCGCAAAGTGACCTCGCTATACGATTTGCGAAATTCCGCCATTGCGGCGGTCAGTGCGCGGTAGCCGTGACGTGGAGCACGCTCGGTTCGGCCAGCGGCGTTGCCGTCACACCTTGCCAACGGCGCCTGAGATCAAGCTTGCCACCGTCATCGACCAAGATCTTGGCGTTACCCGCGTTGGCGTCGTAGCCGAGGACATAGATCGTGCCATGCTTCAGATAGGGCGTCAGGGAGGCCGTGAACGCAGCGTTGTGCTTCTGCAGGTACTGGATCGAGAACCACAAATCGGCATCCCGCCGGTCGGCCATATTGAGCGTGCGGTCCGCCGCCACCCGCACCAGCGCACTAGGGTAGACGGCCATCGCGTGATCGCGATCGGGCGCTTTCAAGGGCCACGCCGGAAGCAGAATCGCCGCCAGCACCACCACCACAGCAAAGCCCGGTGGCAACCACACGACGCTCTTATTCCCCAGGCCTAAGAGAGGCCGCCCTTCCAGCCGCCAAGTCGCTGTCGTCACCGCCAGGAAGGCCAGCGTCGCCGTTTCCACCTGATGGCTCGAGGTGATCCACGGCGGGGTGAAGGGCGCCGACAGCAGCACGCCGCCAATGGCCCAGCGCAGCAGCGTCTTGAAGCGATCCGCCCGTCCGCGATAGAGCGCAAGCAGCGCCGCGATGGTTGCCGCCACCCAACCAACCGCCAGCACGCCCATCGCCAGCGCGTTGAACAGGCTGTAAACGCCCCGCCCCGCAATCCAGAGATAGAGCGGCCCGACGACGCCGTATTGCGCCACCGCCGCCCGCACCGCAGCACCGTTCTCCAGCACGAAGTCGTCCGGATTGCGCCACACAAAGCCAAACAGGCCGTTAGGCGTATAAAACAGTTCGGCGAACGACCGCACAAAGCCCAGAGCCAACATTCCCGGATGCGCCAGCGCCTCGGCGATCACGATCTGCCAGGCTGCCGCCGCACGCGCTGCGCCCGCAAGCGCCGTCAACTCCGGATGCCTTTCCAGCAGCAGCGTAAAATCGCGGTGATGGATCAGCCCGAACACGATTGCCGGATAGTCGCTGAAACTCATGCCGTTCGCGGCGGTATGCAGAACGATTTCATGCACCGCAGCGCCAGCCAAGATCGCCACCACGGCGGCGCCCAATTGGCCAAGCCGCGCCTTGCGGTGCGAATACGCTGGCGCCAGATGCAGCGTACTCCAGAGCGCCAGCGCCGGCAGGATGAAGAACGCCCCTGCCCGCGCCATCAGCGCGATGGTGATCGCAAACAGCCCCGACAGCACCATCATCCGCGCCCGTGCGGAATCCGTGTCGCTGGCAGCGGTGGCGCGCCAGATCAGCGTGAAGCCGATCAACCCCAGCGGCAATCCGATGTCTTCGGTCTGGATCACGCCTGCCCAATGGCGCTCCGAAAACATCAAAATCGCAAACACGATGACTGCTGCGCGCCGACCGTGCGTCCGCCAGACCGCATTGGTTGCCAGCGCCACAGTCCACGCCGCAAACGCGGTCAACACCACCAGCGCCAGCCGCAGATTGCCGTCGAACAATCGCAGCAGTGCCGATAGCGTCACCGGGAAAATCGGCCGCTTGGCACTGACGTCGAGCAAATGGCCGTGCGCTAGCCGCAAGGCGTCGCTCAAAAAGCCAAAGGAGTCGCTCCACGGCAGGATGCCGCCGAACACTGCGCTGCGGCCTTCATAACCCAGCGTCCACAGATTGATCACCCACGACAGCACGATGACCTGGGTGACGGCGTGCAGCATCAGCACGCGCGTTGTCGCCATGCAACGGTCGAGCAGCAGAAACACCGCGACCAGCACAATAGCGAACATCAGCGCGTCGTTCAGCGGCAGCAGCTTGAACACCGCCAGCGCCACGCCATAAAGGACGGCAATCGCCAACGCGGCCGCCGCGGCTCCGCGCGAGGTCGGAAAACACTTGCCGAGGAACCGATCGAAGGTCTCGATGAAGCGCGGATGCATGCGGCGCGTCCCATTCTGCGCGAAAGGCGCGAGGATGCCTGCCGACTGCCGTCCTGCCAAGAACCGGCCCTGCGGCGGAATCGTCAGAGGAGTCCGGTCGTCTCCGGTAAACCTAACATGATGTTGAGGTTCTGCACCGCCGCCCCGCCTGCACCCTTGCCAAGATTGTCGAGCAACGCCACCAGACGCACCTGCCCGCTGGCATCGTTGCCAAACACGAACAATTTGATCCGGTTGGTACCTTTCAGCGCTTCCGCATCCAGGTTCGCCGCCTTGGTATCGGCCGCTGCGACTTCGACCAGCGCTTCGCTGCGATAGGCATCGGCCAACACCTGATGAATCGCCGCTGTCTTCGGTTGCCCCGGTAGCGCCCATGTGGCTAGCGGCAGTTCCACCAGCATGCCGCGATAAAAGCGTCCGACGAACGGCGCCAGCACCGGCGGATGGGCCAGGCCGGTGTGCACGGCCATCTCCGGCAAATGCTTGTGCGCCAGCGTCAGGGCGTAGTTGCGCACGACCGTCGCGACATATTTCGGCGAGTCCTTTTTCTCGAACTCCTCGATCATGCTCTTACCACCGCCGGAATAGCCCGAGACGCCGTTGGCCGTGACCGGGAAATCGGCCGGCAACACACCGGCGCGCACCAAGGGACGCGCCAGCGCGACGAACCCTGTCGCCCAACAGCCCGGATTGGAGACCCGCTTCGACGCCGCGATCTTGGCGCGCTGATCAGCTTCGAGTTCGGGAAAGCCATAGGTCCAGCCCGGCGCGGTGCGATGCGCGGTGGACGCGTCGACCACGCGCACGGCGGGATTTTCGATCAGCGACACCGCTTGCCGCGCCGCATCGTCCGGCAGGCACAGTACCACCAGATCGGCATCGTTCAGGGCGCGGGCGCGAGCCTTGGCATCCTTGCGATCGGCATCGCCGAGCTGCACGACCATGAGATCGCTTCGCCCGGACAGCCGCTCGCGAATTTCAAGACCAGTCGTTCCCGCTGCGCCGTCGATGAAGACCGTGTGTGCCAATGTGGTGCCACTCTCTCAGAAATTCGGGCCCCTTCTACTCGTCTTGCCCGCCGAGGCAAGTGCGATGCGTCCCGGCAAGTCAGATTTCGCCGGTTTGTGATAGAATTCAGCCGTTGATCGCCGGCACGTCGTTGGCCGCCGCGTCGGTCGGCACCGGCTTATACGCCGCAATCGCTGCATCCGCCGCTTCGCGTTCCTCCGGCGTGAGTTGTGACGCGAGCGCGGTGGAACGGATACCGGCATGTCGGTCGCCGAGGGCTGCGGCGATCGCATACCACTTGTAGGCTTGTGTGATATTACGCACGACGCCTTCGCCGCGCTCGTAAAGCACCGCCAGATCGAAGGCGGCATCGACATCGCCGCGCGCCGCCGCCTTGGCGAACCACTCCGCCGCTTTGGCGAAATCGGTACCGCCCTGCCAGCCACCGGCGTAGAGCTTACCGAGATTGGTCATCGCCTTGAGATTGCCGTGGCCCGCGGCGCCTTGGTACCAGCCACTCGCCACCGGAATATTGACCGTAACACCAGTGCCGGTCTGGTAGATGACGCCCATCAGATTTTCGGCCACGGGCTGACCACGCAGGGCCGCGCGCTCGATCCACAGCCGCGATTTGTTGACATCGACCGGCACGCCGATGCCGTTGAAATATTTCAGTCCACGGACGAGTTGGGCACGCGGGCTCCATTCCGCCTTAACCGCGCCTCGTGGCGGCACGACCGGTGCGACATTGGTCCGCACCACCGCGCCTTGCGCCGGCTGATAATGGGCAAAGACGTAGATATCGAACCACGCCACCAGCGCCGCCGCCGCTGCCAACACCGCCCAGCGCCGCTTGCCGGCGAGGCGCTGCCACAACGTTTTGCGTTTTGGCGGTGCTGCAGCCGCCAGCCGTTCGGCCGCATCATTGGCCGCGCGCCGCGCCGAAACCAAATAGTCCGCCATACGCGTCGACGGCACATCTTCTTCCACCGCAACTGGTGCAGATTCAACCGGCGCTTCAATTTCCGCATCCGCCAGAGGAACGCTCTCCAGCTCGGAAACGGCCACCGGCTCGACGGCAGGTCCGCCGTTGTGATGATCGTGCCCGAGATTGTGTACATCAAGACGGATCTGCGCCAGCGCGACGGTCTGCTTCTCCTCGAATTTCTCCAGACGCTGCCGTAGCCCATGCAGCCGCTCCGCCAACGCACCGGTTTCCACATCCAAACTTTTGAGCCGGTCACCCATCCGCTGTTCGATGGCCGCCAGCGATTTCTCAGTCACCGCCATCCGCGCATCCAGCCGCGACAGCGCCGCGTCAGTCGCATCGCGCTGGCGCGGTTTGGGCACGATCACCTGCTTGGAGAGTTCCTGCAGTGCTTCGGCTTGGGCCCGCATAAACCCATCATAACTATCACCGGCCGGCGCTTCGGCGGGCTTTTCCGCTTCCGCCGGCACCACCGCCGCGATCAACTCCTGGCGGCTGGCAAAATGCGTATAGATGACACCGCGGGCAAATTTTGCCTCGCGCGCAACCGCACTCAGCGTTACCGCATCAGCCCCGCCGCGCCGGTAGAGCGCTTCGGCTGCGGTGACAATCAACGCGCGTGCGTCCTCGCCCGTCAGTGCAGTGGCATTTGTACATCCGTCGGACAATTGCTGCCCCGACCCATATTACGCAGCCAAATTCTGAATGGCCTTGGTGAAGAAAGTCTTGGCCAAAATATCGAGTTAGGAAAGCGGTAAACAATTTCGTACCGAGAGAGTTTGGCACTGAGGCAATCAATTCGCGATCACCAGAGATGACGTCGCGAGGTGTTAGGGTGCGATCTCTCCAACACTGCGTTCTGCGTTGCGCAATGCAACAAAGCGATATTTTTCTGACACCACAGGATTATCTTAAGCAAACACTGTCCCAAATTAGCACACCTCAGACTACGTGTTTTCCCCACACAATGTCGTGCGAGTGGTGTTTTCGTATTGGTTTCATTGGCTTATTTAAGGCTGCATACATACTGGAAAGTACTAACTTTTCATAACTTGAAACTCCGTACGCGGAATTACGGGCTTTTGATTCGGTAACCATGCGCTCAACGTCGCCCCGTCGCCGGTCAAAAGAGAACTGGAATGGAAACGCCATAATACCGAACACGGCCCGCCGGCACGCAGTGCCTGTGACCGACAACCCTGGCGCCTTCGAAATGCCGAAGATCCGTTAGGAGGGTGAAGGGGCTTGATGAGTTGAACCATGCATACGGCCTTCGAGTTTATAATGGGTGCTTATCTTTCGCTCCTGACCGGCGTCGCCGGGTTGGCGGGATGGCTCACCATTTTGGGCGACGATCCCGCCCACCGCTACAGCCTCGCGGCCGTGATCATTTCTTCGCTGCTTCTGGGCTGCGGCTGCTGCATTTGGGCCGTGGTGACGCGCCTGCATTACCGGTCCTATCGCCTTGCCATGCGCGCCGCCTTGGGCCGCGC
>WSSedL1CaDRAFT_10001691_pt1 | contig 12328 bp, 10 predicted proteins | sample WetSurSL1Cattail_FD_9464 | JGI IMG/M metagenome (IMG submission 9464)
TCTGTAATTCTGTTTAATTCATCCTCAGCAACTGGTACAATTCCTTCCCAGGATAATGCTTCATTGATATCAAAAGATTTTTTATCATCCTTCACAAAAAATGGAATACCAATTCCACCATTCTTTTTAAATTCTGTAAACACGGGCTCCTCTTCTCGCATTTGTAAAAATGCACGTAAATCTAAAGTTTTTCCTGTGATATTAATATACTGATATTCCACATTTAATTGTTCAAAAATTATTTTCATTGCAAGGCAGTCCTTACAAAGTGGTGAACCATAAACTGTAATCATAGTTTTCCCTCCATTCATCTATTTTTATGTAATTTTTAACATTAATATCATAACTTTTCTTTTTTCAAATTGCAATACTTAAATGAAAAATCAAAATCTAGTTGTGGAAAAACCCAGTTTTCATGTTTTTATGCATGCTAAATGGGCATCTGAAAATAGTGTGCGAGACTAAATTCCACATGCCTTCTGTGTAAGACTAAATTCTGGTGCAGTGAAATCTGCCTATGCTTATACTATTTTATTTTAATAATGTTGGGCAGGTCATAACATCATCAGGTTTGATTTCCTTTAATTCTAATGATTTATGAAGTTTCTTGTCCAAGAGCAAAAGAGAGAGTTCGTATGGGCTATGTCCATTCAGACTGTCTCTTTTCTCATTATTGATATGATTCATCATAAGTGTTACTTTATCATCATCTAAATCAGCAAATGAATTACCTTTGGGAATGATGTATCTTATATATTCGTGGTTCTTTTCACAGGCACCTTTTTGCCAAAAACTATAAGGATCACAGTAAAATATAGTTGTACTTTTGGAACCATCACTGAATTTTTCCATCTCTTCACGAGCAGAAAATTCAGAACCACCATCTGTGAGAATTACTGGAAAAAGCTTTCTGAAAGCACTCTTACCAAGTACCGTTTCAAGCCATACAAATACTTTCAATACACGCTCCTGATTATGATGTTCCAACAGGAATATAAGCATAAGATTGCAGTTGCGAAAAGTTAACGTTAAAAGTGCTCTGCTTTCTCCCTTTTTTCCTTCTACACAATCCATTTCCACGACATTAGTATCAGGATGTTCTTTCATATTTTGGTTAATTCCAACTCTGCAGTCTATAAGAACACTATGGTATTCGTCTTGGGCATACTTTGAAGAATAAAACATTCTTGGCATCAAACAGTTTGTTTTCTTACCACAGCCATTACATACGTATGGAGGTTTCTTAAGCTTTTCGCATTCTGCCGTTTCATAACCAGGGCATACATCAATACAACGCATAGATGGCTTTTTACAGATTTTGCAATGTGTACCGCACTGTTCATCACAGCGACATACAATCTTACAAGTCTTTCTGTGAATACATGGTGGATTAGTGTATCCTACATCAGGTCGTTCTTTGGTATGAGCATGAAGCCTAACTTCTTTAGAAACTGTTGATGGATCTTTGTCGATAGTTTTTGCGATTTGTGAAAAGCTTTTATTCTCGGTAAGTCCTTTTTCAATTTCAACTCGCTGTTCAAATGTTAAATGTTTCTGATTGCCTTTTTGAATCATAATTAACTCCAATCTGCACAGGCAGGCAATCAGCTGCTATTACATTATACGGAATCAAGTATATCTGTATGGCATTGGAATTGAAAAAAATCTGGAATTGGGCAAGGAATACTGCTTAGATGCATACTGGAGTTTTTGGTCAACTGTTGAAAAAACGTGTGGATATGGCATTGGTTACAGTATCGATCATGGCATTAAATTTGACGGAGATTGCCCGGATGCGGACAAAGTTTCCTATATCATTTACTGTCTAGGCCAGATGGAGTATGCCAGTGAGGGTGTTGAGCGAGATTACTCCAAAGCGTTCCAATGGTACCAGCAAGCGGCTAATGCAGAACATATTCACTCCAATTACTGCATCGCAAAAATGTTCTATGGCGGTGAAGGTATTCCGCAGGATTACAGCCAAGCAAAGGTATTCTATAAAATCGCTGCCAATGGCAAAGACAAATATGCTTACCATGCGCTGGGCAAAATGTATGATACCGGCACCGGGGTAGAGCAAAACAATTCCAAGGCCGCAAACTGGTTCACGTTGGCATCAAAGGAGGATGTTCCCTATGCGGATTATCGTCTGGCACAACTATATGAATCCGGTCAAGGTGTTGAGAAGGACAAAGAATTATCCAATATTCTTTATAAAAAGGCGCTTGACGAGTTTGTAGAGCAAGAAAACAGCAGCCAAACGCAGCTGACGAATTCGGGATTTCCAATATGTATCTGAGAGGTTTCGGTGTAGAAGCAAATCCGGAAGAAGCCGCAAAATGGCTGGAACTCTGCATTAAAAAAGAAGACCCCGCGCACAGTACCAATTGGCGCGGATGTATCTGGAAGGCAAGGGAGTTCAGCAGGATGAAACCAAATCACAAAAGTTGTATACCGCGGCACTGGCCGGGTTTCTAAAACTGGAACAGGAAACGCCGGCGTCACATGTTGAATATAAAATTGCGGGGATGTACGACCGGGGCAATGGCACAGAACCGGATGCAGCTCAAGCCTATTCATGGTACGTAAAAGCAGCTGAGGGTGGTCACCCCCATGCGGCCTACCGTGTGGCAAGGGCATGTTATGACGGTACCGGCACAGAGCAAGATTATAAGGCGGCTGAGCAATGGTTTATCCAGGCTGCTAATGGCGGAGATCCGTATGCGATGTATTCGCTGGGCAAAATGTACTGCGATGGTACCGGAGTCGAGATAAGTGTACAAACCTCATATTCTTACTTTTTGGCGGCGGCTAAGCTGGAGCATGAATTTGCTCAGTTTGCAGTCGCCAAAGCTTTGCTTTACGGCATCGGCACAAAACAGAATTCATCGGAAGCCTTACGTTGGTTTTCTAAATCAGCTGAAAAAGGCAACCATTATGCGGAATATCAAGCGGCCGAACTGCTCTCTGTTGGAGAGGAACGTAAAGATATCCCTAATAACGGAATCCAAGCACAGTTTTTTTATAACCTTGCCTTAAACGGATTCATAAAATCAGATCGTAAGAATCCGAATGACAGCCAAGAATTCCGCATCGGCCAGATGTTTTATCGCGGTAAAGGTACTGTTCTGGATTTTACCTCTGCGGCACATTGGTTTTCTCTCAGTGCTGAAAAGGGGAACGTTCAAGCACAGTTTCAGCTTGCCCGGATGTTCCAGATTGGCGAAGGAGTATCAATAGATGAGCAACGCGCTCAAGAACTATATTCTGCGGCTTTTCAGGGATTCATGAAATCACTAAAAGAAGAACCGGATTCCGGTCTGCAATTAAAGATTAGAACGATGTATCAATTCGGGCTCGGTGTAGAAAAAAATATGACAACAGCCAAGCAATGGTTTACTGCGTCAGCAGACGCCGGCAACGAATATGCAACGGAAAGATTGAATCAGATCGGAGCTTTTGAAATGCAGGCGTCTGTTGGCTCTGTGTTGGGGTTATTCCGTGCGCTAGCTCGAAACATGGGTAACAGTATCAATGACAGTACTACACATAAATACCGACAAGATAGAAAACTTTTGAATAAGCAGCATCAAATGAAAGCAGCTCATGGCCATAAGCATGAGCTGAAAGAAATCATGTAAAGGAGCATAATTATGTCAAAGTTCGTAAAATTTACTCAGGAAGAAATTGACCAGGCTGCTCATACATCAATTAAGAGCATCCTGGAAGCAAAAGGGCAAGGGGTCATTCGCAGCGGCGTTGAATGGGCATGGAAAGAACATGACAGCGTTAAATTCCGCGATTATTATTTTTATCAACACAGTACGGGAGAAAAAGGAACAGCCATAGACTTTATGTGTCTTTTCTTTAAAATGAACTTTCAGGACGCAGTAAGCACACTGATCTGTAAAGAATATGATGGAGTTGAATTTGTTCGTGCGAAATCTAAGCCAAGAGGACTCTCCGTATTTAGATTACCACCGAAAAGCCGCAACATGCAGTGGGTTTATGCTTATCTAATGCAGGAACGAAAAATCGACCAGGATATTATTTCTTTCTTCGTCCACAATCGCAGTCTATGTGAAAGCTGCAATACGCACAATTTTGGGACTTAGGCAGATAGCGGCTTTTAACTGTTACAAAACACTATGCAGCAGATTCAACTTCTGCAAAGCCTTTCTATGAGATGTTATATGCAGTCTCTGGATAATTTCTACAGCGATTAGAGCGCTTTTTCAGCAAGCCTTGCGAGAGGACTGCGTTCCACTTGATTTAGCGTAATATGTCCCGTCAATGTGGATTCTTTCAGCTTTTCAACGAGATAGACCAACCCGTTGGAGTGCGAATCGACCAAAGTATTGTCAATTTGATTGTCTGTCGGATCGCCGATAAAAATGAATTTGGAATTTTGCCCCGCTCTAGTTAGCATCAGTTTGGCGATGTGGGGCGTTGTCTCCTGCGCTTCATCCACAATGACAATTGCATCAGCCAGTGTCCTTCCGCGCATATATGTAAAAGTTTTCATATCGATGACACCGGTGCACTTGAGATTATCTATGATGGCATCAACTGAGACATTGTCCTCCGAACAATTTTTTCTGGGTTTGCGGTTTCGCCCGCAATACATAAGGTTCTCAAAAGCGTCATAGAAGCTGCCCATCCAAGGACGGAGCTTTTCTTCTTCGTTTCCGGGAAGAAATCCGATGTCGTCTCCTGCAGGTACGACCGGGCGAACGAACACGATTTTACGGTACGCGTGCTGTTCGATTACTTTCTCCAGCGCAACGGCCGTTGCTAGAATTGTCTTTCCTGAACCGGCACCGCCTGTAACAGAAACAAATTTTATCTTATCATCCATCATCAACTCAAAAGCCATCTTTTGTTCAAGGTTCAGTGGAGTAAGTCCCCATGCGGACCTGTTTTCATACTGAAGCGGAACCAGTTTTCCACCATCATACCGGACGACAACAGAACGTGCCGCATCATCCTTTGCATGAATCAATAAGAACTGGTTTGGGAAAAGTTTGATTCTTTTGGGGCAGTCTAGCCCTAAATCATATATTTGATCAATATCCGTTGATGGGAGCGTTGCCTCTGCATAACCCCGATATAGATCATCAAGCGCAATTCTGTCGGTTTCATAATCCTCGGCTTCGATACCGAAAGCCTCCGCTTTGAGTCGCATGCAGATATCCTTGGATACAAGGATGGTCGGAATGTCTACGTTTGCTTTTTTAATACTTAGGGTTGTGAGCAGAATTCTGTTATCATTTTTTTTCAGATCCAGCTCATCGGTAAATTCTGTCATATTATGATAGCCATTAATTTCAATTCTTAGGACAATGTTTTTTTCAAGCTCTATCCCATCCTGAATGCTTAGCTGTGCCTTTCCTTCCACTATCTTGGAAAGTTCGCGCGCCGCCTGTCGAGCCTGACAGCCGCATAATCCGTCTCTTGATTTCAGCGAATCAAGTTCTTCAAGCACGACCATAGGGAGTATGACATTATTTCCTTTGAAATTATAGATGCATCCTGGGTCATGAAGCAGTACATTGGTATCCAGCACATAATTTTTTCTGTTTCCGATTTTTTGTTGCATTAGAACGCCTCCAAAATAAAAAATAAGAAGAAGGAAGACTTGACGCAGATGAGACTGGAAACATGTTTTTTAAATGATAGGCTCAATCGCTACTATATAGGTCAATAACAAGATTCGTCCACACTATCACCTCAGTTCCATTATACAAAACCGAGTGTGGATAAATTATCAAAAGCAGGTTAATTTCATGTAATAATTTGTAGGAAGTTGTCCGTTCAGACCAAGGGAAAAATTAATGTATCATCTCAAAAATCCGGAATGATATCGACATCTATAATGTCTGACAAGACAGCATATCGTTTCATAAGTTCAGCTTGAAATTTTCTTAACTGGGCTACTTCTATGAATTCGCTATCAATTGTAATATAAATACTGATCCATAGTCTTCTTCCTGTTTTCACCACATCAAAATCTAAGTTCTCTTTTTTTAACCCATATAAATCTGCAACCTCATACGCACTTTTTTTTACCTCGCACAGAACCTCTTCGGTTGGACTAAGAAAAAACAATTCCCTTACACCTGAACCAATCGCTTTAATCGGAGTTGGAAGAATATAAACAGCCAGTACTAGCATCATCATTTGGTCGAAATATCTTGACAAAAAGCTAAATTGGGTGCTTTTCAGTGTGATTGCTAAGAGAAACGCAGCCCCCAGACCAAGGCTGCCAATTGTATCAAAACTCCATTCTTTAATTTCAAGAGCTAAAATTGGGGAATTCGCATTCTTGCTCAGATGTTTCATAAAAAGCAAGATTACCATTCCGTACAATCCTGCGAAAATTTCAAAGTAAAAAACAATACCAAAATTGACCTCATATCCTCCGGATATCAATGATACTATGCTGGTAATGACCAACATAACGGTGATCACACCAAATATTAGTCCTTTCATAATCATATAAAAAGGTTCTAAATTTGAATATCCGAAAGGGCGTTTTTCTGTAACAGGCTTATAAAGCAGTTTCATTAGCTTGATAGACACAACAAGGAGAACTGCTTGAGAACAGTCAAAAAGACCATCCAGCAATACCGCTTTTGAATTAGAGAAATAAGAAATATACAGTTCAAGGCAAACAAACATAATGTTTGAACATACAGAAATTTTCAACCCTAAATTTTCGGCTTTTTGTTTTAACTCAATATTTTTTGCTTTTTGCTTAAATATGTTCATAAGACCTTCTACAAGCTTTTATTGTTTTATAGGTTTAGATTAAATGATATTTCCAGTTTAATAATAGCCGGCTGCATGATATTTACATGATAAGAATATCTTGCAGCCATCTTGACTGGGGCATTTGTCTATTCGATAGCGTTATTGTACGCCTGCTCATAAAAATATTTTTGGCTGTCAATTCTCTTTTCACCATCATTAAAATAGACGTAAGTTCCATCAGACTGTAGCACCCTGCACTTGACATTGTCCTGTAGCATAATATTAAGCATATCAATTAATTGAGCAGCAATCGTTTTATCCAAAACAGGAGCAGCAACTTCAACTCTGCGTGACGTGTTTCTTGTCATCATATCAGCCGATGCGATATATACTTTTGCGTTCTCACCTTCGCCAAAGCAATATATTCTTGAATGTTCAAGGAACCTACCCACAATACTTTTTACTTCGATGTTTTTGGTGTACTCATCTACTCCTGGTCTTAGGCAGCAAATTCCACGAACAATCAAGCTTACTTTAACACCGGACTGAGAAGCGACAATCAAGTTGTCAATCACATCTTTATCAGTAAGGCTGTTCATTTTTGCAATGATGCGCGCAGGCTTTCCAGTTGTTGCCTTTTCTACCTCATTCTGAATCAGCTGTATAATCCCATTTTTTAGTCCTGTGGGAGAAACAAGTAAATATTGGTATTTTCCATCAATATTTCCTATTGCAAGATTCTGAAAGAATTTTACCGCATCATCTCCGATTTCTTTGTTTGCAGTTAATATTCCAATATCAGTATATAGGCGTGCAGTTTTTTCATTATAATTGCCAGTGCCAATATGAGTAATATATTGAATTCCTTGACTTGTTTTCCTTGTGATAAGCATGATTTTACTGTGCACCTTATACTCTTCCACGCCATAGATAAGTTTACAGCCAGCCTGCTCCATTACTTTTGACCAATGAAGATTATTCTGCTCATCAAACCTTGCCTGAAGTTCTATCGCTACAATCACTTCTTTCCCATTTTCGGCTGCATCGCACAGATACTGTGCGATCAGTGATTGTATACTGATACGATATAGGGTTATTTTAATGGAAATAACATTGGAATCCTGCGAGGCTTCTCTTATTAGTTCAATAAATGGCTGCATGCTTTCATATGGAAAAGATAAAAGCATATCTTTATGCAAAATCTGCTTCATGATATTTCCGTGTTTAAAGCATGTAGGCCATTGTGGTTTTAGAGGGCTGTAGACCAGTTTGCTTTTCGCTTCAACATCAAAATAATCTTCCAAATCATACACAAAGCTAAGGTCTAACGGGGAATTCAATTCAAAGCTCTGGCTTTTTTCAAGTTTGAGCTTTGATAGAAAGAATTTGGTTAGTTCGTTGTTTTTACATTTGCCTGTTTCAAAGCGTACAGGCGACAGCCTTCCACGCTTCTTAATTATATCATTCATATAATTAACATATTCAGCATTTTCTACAAACCAGTCATCATCAATGTCCAAATCCGCATTGCGTGTAACGCGAATAACAGTTTTGCTGTGAATGTTATAAGTGCTAAATATCAAATCTGAATAATTCAATATAATATCTTCCAGAAGAAGAAATCTCTTCTTATCAGGAAAAGCGTAGATGCGGTCAATATCATGAGGCAATGGTACCACACCATATAAGACTTTTTTCTTCTTGATCAAGCGGCTTGCAATATAGATCACTTTGCTTTCAATGTTGGGAAAGGGATGCCTCGTATCAATAACCTGCGGCGAAAGTAGCGGCAGTACCTGCTGAATAAAGTACTCCTTTACTGCTTGTCTGTCTTCTTTACTGAGTTTTTTAAACTGGGTATGGACAATAGCTACCTGAGCAAGATCTCGCATAATTTGGAAGTAGGTCTTATCCCGTAACGGAGAGAGTATGGAAGCCTCGTGATTTATGGCGTCAATCTGCTGCTTTGGGGACATATAAGTTTTATTTTCAAAACTTCCATCTCCAATCAACATCTGGTCAAAAAGGCTGCCTACTCTAACCATATAAAATTCATCAAGATTTGATACATAAATGGATAAAAATTTCAAGCGTTCAAAAATAGGATTACGCAAGTCAAGTGACTCTTCCAGTACTCTTCCGTTAAATTTCATCCAAGACAATTCACGGTTAAAATACAGCTTGTACATACTAACCTCCGGTGAAATCAAATTTTTTGAATCCTCTTTAGTCAAGGTTGCAACCGTATTTCTCACTGATTCTCATCGTCCTTATCATGATAGGATGAAACAAACAAATTGTTGAAATTGTCAACAGACGCATAAAACACATTCTCTATTTCATTGATGCTTAATGATGAAAGCTGCTGATTCAGCCATGCCTCATCATGATGGATGGATTTTAAATTTTCATAGACGATTTTTCCGTCTATAATTATATCAGTTGCCAGTTTATTCGCAGCCCTTGGAATTTTTAAGTCACCTGTTGTCGCAGCTTGTTTGTCCGGATTTAACAAGACAGACAGTTGCCCATCATTTTCTATGATCGCGTAATCGACATCCCGAATATCAAAAACGTCTTTTTGTCTCAGCAACATCAAAAGCTCACTTAAGCTGATTTTCGTTTTAAGCATATTATAATTTAGTATTTTGCCTTGTTTCATTAAAACGACAGGCTCTCCCTCTTCAAGTTTTCGAAACTTCAAACTCTTAATGTTGAGGAAATCTGTAATTAACACGAACCCAGTTATCGTAATTGCAGAAATAATTGCCATAAGCAAAGGATCCTCGTTTCCTAACGCGATGCGAACTGCTAAGGATCCCAAAGTAATTCCGACTACAAAGTCAAAAAAGGTAAATTTTGATATCAGCTTTCTGCCGATTACTCTTGCAAGGATTAACAAAACAATATAAGCTACAAAGCTTCTTAATATGGTTATTCCTATTTGCTGAATCATTTCTAATCCTCTTTACCTTTATCAATCGCATTGCATATAGGAAAAGCAGCACATATTAGTTGGCTTTGCTGATTGCCTCTTTTATCATTGCAACTTGATATTCAATTTTATGACTAATATTTACCAATTGAGGGGTTTCATACTCCCCATTTGACAATTGAATTCTTGCCTTTACGTTGTCTTTTAACATCATATCCAACACATGACAAACTTTTTTCTTACAGTCGGCATCGTAAATTGGAACTGCTATTTCGATACGATGAGCAGTGTTTCGGGTCATTAAGTCAGCAGAGGATATATATACTTGGCTATCGTTCCCTTCACCAAACTGATAGATTCTTGAATGTTCGAGAAATCTTCCTACAATGCTTCTTACTTTTATATTATCTGTGATTCCCTCTACACCGGCTTTCAGACAACAGGTATCTCTGATTATGAGCTGTATTTTTACTCCGCACTGTGAAGCCTCAATCAGTTTCTTGATCAGACTTTTATCTGATAATCCATTCAATTTAAGAATAATAGAAGCATCCTTTCCCTCTTTTGCTTTTGAAATCTCATTATCAATTAGTTCGACAATTCTGTTTTTAAAGCATAATGGAGCTACAAGCAGATGCTTCGTATTTTCTATAAACTTGACTTCCTGTAGCTTGTCAAAGACCGTTTCGCATTCTACACCAATCCCTTGATGTGCTGTAACAAGTGACAGATCGCAATATACCATAGCGGTAGTTTCATTATAATTTCCTGTGCCTATTTGCGTGATATATTCCTGCTGACCGTCTTCATTCAGCGTTATCAGCATAATTTTAGAATGAACCTCAAATTCCGGTAAACCATATATTACTTTACAGCCTCCGATTTCAAGCTTTTTTGCCCATCCTATGTTCTCGGTTTCATTAAATTCAGCTCTTAACTCAACAACACACAGAACTTCCTTCCCGTTTTTTGCGGCTTTGATTAAAGAATCTATGATTTTCGAATTCTCTGCTACTCTGAAAAGAGTTGTTTTGATGGATTGGACACGCTGGTCAGCTCCCGCCTCATCAATTAATCTGATAAATTGTGAGATATCTTCAAAAGGAAACGAAAGCAAAACATCTTTTCTTTTAACCTGATCAATCAAAGGTCCTTTTTCATCAATCTGAGGAAGTTGTTGTGGCACTAAAGTTGGAAAATACAGCGCACTGTATTCTTGCTGTGGGAGCTTGTCTTTTAATTCTTGTATAAAGGACATATCAAGCGGTGCACTCTGGTGAAAAACTTGCTTTTTATCAAGGTTAAGGGCTTTCCTTGTATTTTGTATTGCATTATTCTCTATACCGCCAATACACTCCATGCGAATAGGCGCCATTTTTGCACGCATTTGGATTAACTCTGTTACGGATTCTTTAATATCACCATCACTTGGCACATCGCTCTCGTCAATATTGGCATTTCTTGTAATCCTGATGATTGCTTTATCTTTATTCTTCACTTTACGTTGAAAGATTTTGCCTGCAAACATGCAAATCAGATCCTCCAAAAGAATAAATGAAATCTTCTCGGTATCAGGCACGAAGACAATTCCCTGCGATGTCGTTATAACAGGAACGATACCTATCTTTTGATCATTTTCAGATTCGAAAGAAACGGCAATGATCATTTGTTTGTTGTTAATGAAAGGGAAGTGTTGCTTTTTGTCGATTAAGACCGGCGATAAAACAGGAAATATCTGACTTTCAAAGTATTCGCGGAGATAATCTTGTTCATGTTCAGTAATATTTTCATCAGTGATCTGGCTAACTGAATAGGCTTGAAACTGCTGCATGATGTCATCATATACACAGTCTTTTTTTGCTAACAATTCTTTTATAAACTTATAAATTAATTTAAGCTTTTTCTTCGTTTCTTCTATCTCTTTTTTGCAGACAACGTCTTTTTTAACATCACTCGTGTTTATTAAGCTGCCGACTCTTGTCATATAGAACTTATCCAGATTGTTGTTGAATATGGAAAGAAAATGAAGCCTTTCATAGAGAGGATTACTTTTATCTAGAGCTTCCTGCAGCACCCGATCATCAAATCTGAGCCAGCTAATTTCACTGTCTTCCAAAGCAGTTTTAACCTTGTTCATATAAACCTCCGATAAATAATTATATTTATATAATTATTTACTTTTTTGTAGTTTATATGCAATAATTTAACCGTAATACAATAAAAATAGTGTATAATTACAAATAGAACTAATGGACAGCCGCATAAAGTGAGATACTAAATGGTATATAATGATCCGTTCTTGATTTAACACTTAGTGATTGTAAAAAAAGGGGGTTGATATGAAAGTAGGAATTATTGCTTACTCGCACACTGGAAATACTCTTTTGTTGCCCAAAAAACAAAAAGGGACTTCTTGCTTCAGGACATTCGGCTAATTTGGGACAGGTAACAGCCGGCGATGATAGTTTATTACCAGTTAATAAGATTAAACTGAAGACGATACCTGACACAATTGCATATGATGCCTTGATTTTTGGTAAGCGTCAAATAGAAGAGCACGAATCGGATGAAGGATGAATATGTGGTTCGGCTGTAGTTGGCGACAGACTCCAGAGCGCGTCGATATCATTACGAATATTC
>WSSedL1CaDRAFT_10001692_pt1 | contig 12324 bp, 5 predicted proteins | sample WetSurSL1Cattail_FD_9464 | JGI IMG/M metagenome (IMG submission 9464)
CAAAGTGGCGGGGTCCACATCGCCCCCCGGGCTGGCTGGGGTGGAGGCCGTGTTGACCGGCGCAGCAGAAGCTGCTGGCGGAGGGTTTGGCGCAATGGGGGGGATAGGCTTGGTCATGAAGGTGTTGTCCGGATGGGGGTCAAGGTCGCCGCAGGTTCTCGGGCTGCCAGCCGCCGCCCAGTGCCTTGTACAGGCGCACATGGTCAGAGCTGACTGCTGCACGGGCCTGCGCCAGACTGTCCTGGGTGCTCAGGCGGGTGCGCTGGGTTTCCAGCACGGTCGAGAAGTCCACCAGCCCGCTGCTGTAGCGCTGGCTGGCCAGGGTGGCGGCGATGTCGGCCGCCTCAAAAGCGTTTTGCAGGCGCAACTGGCGTTGTTGATCGCCATGCAGTGCCACCAACGCGTCTTCAACATCGGTCAGGGCGGTCAGCACGGCGGCCTGGTAGCTGGTATTGGCCTGTGCCAGGGCCGCCTGTTGCGCCCGCAGCTGTGCGCTGCTAGCGCCACCATCAAACACCGGCCATGACATGCTGGCCAGCACGGCGGCAACCACCGAGGCACCATCAGTCAGCGCCCCCAAAGTCAGTGCACTCAGTCCGAGCGAGCCGCCCAGTGTGAAGCTGGGCAGGCGTGCGGCGTCGGCCTGGCTCACCCGCGCCGCAACGGCAGCCACCTTGAACTCAGCGGCGCGCACATCGCTACGCTGGCGCAAGGTGTCGGCCGGGAAGGCCAAAGCCAGGTCGACAGGTGCCTGTGGCAAGGAGCCGACGGTGGCCAACACCGCTGACAGGGCGGCGGGCGGCTGACCGGTGAGCACCGCCAGCGCATGGCGATTTTGTTCAATGGTGGTTTGCAGGCTGGGCACGGCGGCGGCGGTTTGTTCGGTCTGGGCACGGGCCTGCTCGGTTTCGAGTGAGGTCACCAGACCTGCCTGCAGCCGCCACTGGGTGATCTGCAGGGTTTCTTGCTGGCTGACCAGATTGGCCTGGGCGATGGCCAGGCGCTCCTGAGCACTGCGCAGTGCCAGGTAGTCCAGCGCCACCTCGGCGGCGGTTGACACCTGCACCTGACCCAGACTGGCGGCGCTGGCCCGGGCGTCCGCCTCAGAGGCGTTGACCGCGCTACGGTTGGCGCCAAACACATCCATCTCCCAACTGGCGTCCAGACCGAGCTGGAACGTATTACTGGTGACATTGGCGCTGCGACCACGCTGGGCCGACACTGAACTGTCCAGCGTAGGCCACAAAGCGGCGGCGCTCACATCTCGCAAAGCACGGGCCTGTTGCAAGGCCGCCTGAGCATCCCGCACGCTGGTGTTAGCTGCCAGCGCCTGCACGATCAAGCGGCTCAGCAGCGGGTCGTCAAAGCGCTGCCACCACTGGGCCAGCGAGGTCTGATCTAGCGCAGCCATTGCTGCCGGGTAGGTCGTGTCGTGCCAAGCTGCGGGCAGCTCAAACCCCAGCGGCGCGGCGGGTGGCGCCTGCGGCGATACACAGCCAGCCAGCAGCGCCAGCAGACTGCTCAGAAGAGGCCTAAGCCAAAGCGCAGCGCGGCATCGGCAACCATCCACACATGTGCCATTTATATGAGTTTTTGGGCTATAGCCCTTATTAAATATGGACATGTAACTATCTATTCAGTAGCAAAATGGCAAACTAGATCACCAACAAAAACGCGTATTGCGGGCGGCGTGCAGGACATCTGGAGCGGCCATAGCCAGAACGTCTGCCGGTCTGGCGTCAGCCAGCCACTGGTTGGGCCGCGAAAACCAATTGGCAATCTGCCAGTCGTCATACACCGCCACCAACTCAGACAACACCTCGTCGAAGCCGCTATGGCGGCGCATTTCGCGGCCTTGGAACTGGAACACCGGCAACCAGATGTGCGACAGCCACTCAAAACTGACCACCTGACGGTGCACGATCCAGCCTGCCAGGGTTGGCATATCGGTACCACCACCTCGCCTGCAACGCGCTGCCGCCTCCGGCGCGCGCAACAAACCACCGCTGGGGCGATAGGCGTTGAGCATGTCCACAAATTGCTGGTCGGCATTTGCGCCGTTGTGGTCAGGTTGGGCTTGTTGCACGGCCAAACTAAGCGGGGCCAGGGGTGCGGCGCGGTCCTGCGCAGCAGGGGCCGAGACGTTGCGCAAATGGGGCATGGTCTTCTCCTGTAGAAGACCCCGAACGTAGTCCGGCGCCAGCAAGCAGTCTGTGTGCTGGCGAACCGAGTTCACATCAAACACCTAATTGCTCTTATTAATATAGCAAAAACGTCTTATTTGACAATGGAAAAAAGACCATTGTGTTATAAGGACCTGATCGCGACAGAGACCTGCCGGACGACTCAACGGCAACGTGTGTGAGGCAACGCACAGACCCCCACAGCAACGCTGCCCATACTGCAGCCCAGATACCCCAAGCCCTTGAAGGCGCGCTGCAAATCAGCGCGTCGTCATTCGTCAAACTTAACCCAGGGCCTCACCATGATCAACGTCGCTTATCCACCCCACGGCTGGAGCACCGCCTCCAACGGCCTCTGTGCTGACACCTTGCCCGGCGAACTGGAGGCGCTGGGTGAACACCTGGGCAGCTGCCAGAGCAAACACCGGCATCTGCTCAGCCTGCACTGCGCCACGCAGAAGGTACGCGGTTTCATGGCGGCGCGTTTTGTCACCAGTGTGGTGTTTGTCGTCGTCTTTCTGGGCGTGAACATCTGGCTTTTCTAGGGCTGCGCCATGGTGCGCAACACCCTGCTCACGCTGCTGCCCGAGGCACCACCAGCGCTGTGTGACCTGCTCGACAGTGAACACGGGCCAATCCAGGTCCCGATTCGCTCTGAAATTTTTGGCCCGCAGCGTTTTGCCCAACATGGCCGAAGCCTGGCCGAAACCCACCGTGCCGCGCGCGGCGGGTTTGGCGCGGCCCGGTTTTTCCCGCGCATTGAAGGCAATATTGCGGTGCTGCGCGAGGCCCATGAGTACATCGGCGCCATGGCCAGCACCGGTTATGACATCAGCCCGGCCGCCGAGTGGCTGCTCGACAACTTCCACCTGGTCGAGGCCCAGCTCAAAGAAATTCGCCAGGGCCTGCCACGCAGCTACTACCGCGAGCTGCCCCTGCTGCAGGACGAGCCACTGGCAGGCCTGCCGCGCATTTACGGCGTGGCCTGGGCCTTTGTGGCGCACACTGACGGCGCCTTTGACGAAACCCTGCTGATCGAGTTTTTGAGCGCCTACGAAGAGGTGCGCCAGCTCAACCTGAGCGAAATGTGGGCGCTGCCCACCACCTTGCGTGTGGTGTTGGTGGAAAACCTGCGCCGCCTGGCCGAGAGCATTGCCACCCACAAGGCCGCACGTGAGACCGCCAACCTGTGTTTTGATGCCATCGACAACCTGCCGTTGGCATCACTCGACACGCTGCTGAGCCAGCTCAATACACGTGGTGTTGGCCGGGTATTTCTGCTGCAACTGGCACTGCGCCTGCAAGACCACCGCATCAGTCGCCAGGAAGGTGACCAATCGGCCCTGCAAACCTGGCTGAACACCGTCCTGCCTGACCTGACCACCTTGCAAAACCAGGAAGGTGCTGACCAAGCCGCCGACAACCTGAGTGTCAGCAACGCCATCACCTCGCTGCGCGCCATCGGCGACGCCGACTGGGCCGACATTATTGCCCGCACCAGCGCGCTGATGCGCCTGATGCTGACCCAGCCGGTGTTTGCCGCAGAAGACAACACCACACGCGACCAGAGCCTGCACGCCATCGAGCGGCTGGCCCGCCAAAGTGGCCTCGGCGAGGTTCGGGTGGCGCAGGAGCTGCTCGGCCAAATGGCCGACGCGGACAACCTGAACGAGTCAGGCGCGGTGGCCATGCATTGGCTGTTGGGCGCGGGCAAGCCTGAGTTGTTACAGGCGCTGGGTCTGCCCACTTGGCGGGCACGGGCCGCTTTGTTGTTCTCCCGCCACCTGGCGCTGCCGCTGTATCTGGGCACCCTGCTGGTTGTTCTGGGTGGGCTGCTGTGGTTGCTGCTGCGCCATAGCCCGCAAGCTCTGGACTGGAGCCTGCTGGGGGTCGCACTGCTGGCGCTGTTTCCGGCTTCTGAGGCCGTGGTAGCGGTCATCAACCGGCTGATCAGCGAATCGGTCCGGCCCCAACATCTGCCCCGCCTGGCACTGGCAGCGGGTATACCGGCGGCGCACCGGGTGCTGGTGGTGATTCCGGCCATGCTCAGTGGCCCCGACTCGGCTCGCGAGTTGGCGCACCGGCTGCATTTGCATTACCTGGCCAACCCCGAACCACAAGCACAATTTGCGCTGCTGACCGACGGGCTGGACGCCGACACCGCCCACATGCCGCAGGACGCTGACAACCTGGCCAGCGCAGTGGCGCAGATCCAGGCACTCAACACCCGCCACCCGCCAGAGGCGGATGGCACCGGTGCGCCGCGCTTCATCCTGCTGCACCGCGAACGCCAGTTTTGTGAGACCGAACAGCGCTGGATTGGCTGGGAACGCAAACGCGGCAAGTTGGAGCTGCTGATCACCGCGCTGGCTACCGGCAACAGCAGCGCCTTTCTGGACCTGGGCAACAACTCGCGCCTGGCCACGGGGGTGGCCTATGTGCTGACGCTCGACAGTGACACCCAGCTGCCGCCGGGTCGGCTGCGTGAGCTGGTCGGTGTCGCGGCGCACCCGCACAACCAACCCCAACTTGATGCCAGCGGCACGCAGGTGCTGTCAGGCTACGGCATCCTGCAGCCGCGCGTGGCCACACCGCTGCCCGACCACAGCGAGTTCACGCGTTACCACTGGCTGTTTGCCGGCCAGTGCGGCATGGACCCGTACAGCGCGGCCAGCTCCGAGGTCTACCAGGACGTGTTCTCTGAAGGCACCTTCACCGGCAAGGGCCTGTTACATGTGCAGGCCGTGCATGCGGTGCTGGCGGGCCGTTTGCCCGAAGGCCAGGTGCTCAGCCATGATCTGATCGAGGGTTCGATCGCCCGTTGCGCGGCGGTGACCGACATCTCGGTGATTGAAGATGCACCATTCCATGCCGACGTGGCCGCCTCGCGCGTGAACCGCTGGACCCGCGGCGACTGGCAGTTGCTGCCGATCATGTTGCAGCCAGCGCGGTATGGCCTGCGCCCGATCCACCTCTGGAAAATGACCGACAACCTGCGCCGCTCGCTGGTGGCGCCAATGTCACTCGGGCTGCTGCTGGTCGCGCTGGCGGGCAGTGCCATGTCTCCCACAGTGGCGCTGCTGCTGGTGCTGGCGGCGTTCACCGCCGGCCCGCTGATGGGGGCCTTGGCCGGTCTGTCACCCAGCCGTGACGACATTGCCAAGCAGCACTTCTACCGTGAGGCGCTGACTGATTTGGCGCGTGCACTGCTCAGCGGCCTGTGGCTGCTGACCGAGTTATTGCAGCAGGCACTGGCCAGCCTGGACGCGATTGGCCGGGCGCTTTACCGTACCCTGGTGAGTCACCGCCATTTGTTGCAGTGGACCACCGCCGCCTCGGCGCAAGCCCAGGCCAAGTCAACCCTGGCTGATGTGACACGCCAGCACTGGCGCGAGCCGCTGGTCGCCGTGTTGCTGCTTTTTATGTTACTTTTAGGCCCGCAGCCCTTATCAAAACTGGGTATGGTGCTATGTATTTTGTGGGGTGCCGCACCGCTGTGGACCTGGTGGGTGAGCCGCGTCAGCCCGCTGAGCAAAGACGAGCAACTGCCACTGGCCGACCAGACCTACCTGCAAGGTGTGGCGCGCGACACCTGGCGTTTGTTTGAGCGTTGTGTCGGCCCGGACGACAAGTACCTGCCCCCCGACAACCTGCAGGTGCTGCCGCACGACCTGGTGGCGCACCGCACCTCGCCGACCAACATCGGCATGTACCTGTTAAGCGCAGCCTGCGCCAGGCAATTTGGCTGGATCGGCACCCAGGAGCTGCTGAGCCGCCTGGAAGCCACGCTGGCCACGCTGCAGGGCATGGAGCGTTACCAGGGCCACTTCATGAACTGGTACGACACCCAAACCGCTTTGCCGATGTTGCCGATGTACGTCTCCACGGTGGACAGTGGCAACCTCTGCGCCCACCTGCTGGCGGTGGCCCAGGCCTGCCTGGAATTTGCCAAAGCGCCTGACGACGCCACCGCCAGCCAGGTCGCCCTGCAGGCCGCCCGAGCTCGGCTCATGCCACTGCTCAAGCAACGCAGCCAATTGACGGTGACAACGCGTGACGAACTCAAATGGCTGCTGGCGGACCACCGGGCCACGCGGCGCTCGGCGCGGCTCGACGCGCTGGCCAATGCCCCGGTCAACACCCCGGACTGCTCCCCTGATCACACCCGACAGCGCCTGTTGGCCATGGCAGGCGCCCTCAAAACCCTGGCCTGGCAAGCGGACTTCCGTTTTTTGTACTCCAGTAAACGCCATCTGCTGCACATTGGTTACCGGGTTGCCGAGCACCAGCTCGACACCAGTTTTTACGACCTGCTGGCGTCTGAGTCGCGCCTGACCAGCTTGCTGGGTGTGGCCCGGGGCGACCTGCCGGTGCGGCATTGGGCCCACCTGGGGCGCACCTTTTTTGCCTGCGGCGCCGATGCCGGCCTGCGCTCCTGGACCGGCTCGATGTTCGAATACCTGATGCCCAGTCTGGTGCTCAAGGAACCCCGCGGCAGTGTGCTGTATGAGGCCTGCCATACCGCACTGCGTGAACAAATGGCCTTTGCCAAAACGCTCGGGCTGCCTTGGGGCGTGTCCGAGTCAGCCTATGCCGCCAGCGATTTCACCCTGGCCTACCAATACGCACCGCAAGGTGTGCCCCGACTGGCATTACGTCGCACACCACCCGACGAGCTGGTGGTGGCGCCTTATGCCACGGCACTGGCAACCATGCTGGCACCTCACCTGGCGCGAGAAAACTTCGCCACGCTGGAGCAGCTCGGCGCGCGTGGCCGATACGGTTTCATCGAAGCGCTGGACTACACCGTGGCGCGACGCGTGGGCAACGAAGCGTTTGTGCCAGTGGGCACCTTCATGGCGCACCACCAGGGCATGACCATCGTCGCCCTGGCCAATGTCTTGTTACAAGGTGTGGCGCAACGCTGGGGCATGGCCAACGCCCATCTGCAGGCGGTGTCGTCTCTGTTGCACGAACGTATTCCGCGCGAAGTCTCGGGCCTGTACGCACCACCAACCAACCTGCGACGGCTGGAACAACGCCGCCACAGCCATGGTCTGCTGCGCGACCTGTTGCCGGGCTGCAGCGCGGTGGAGCCGACTCAGGTGCTGTCCAACGGCCGCTACAACGTGTTGCTGCGGGCCAATGGGGCAGGCAGCAGCAGCTTTGAGCAGATCGGCATCACCCGCAGTCGCGATGACGCGCTGCGTGATGACCGGGGCAGCTTTTTCTACCTGCGCCGGGGCCCCAAAGCCCGGCTGCACTCGATCACCCAGCACCCGGCACCCGACCCGGCAGCCCATTACAGCAGCGCCTTTCATGCCGACCGTGTGTGTTTTGACACCGAGTGGGACAACCTGCACGCCCACATGACGGTCTGGGTCAGCCCCGAAGACGACATCGAGTTTCGCCAGGTGGAACTGCGCAACGGCGGTGAACTGCCACTGGACATCGAGTTGTTGTCGGCCTTTGAGGTGGCGCTCTCAGACGCGCGCGCTGACGAGGCACACCCGGCATTCACCAACCTGTTCGTCAGCGCCCAATGGCTGCCCTCGCACCAGGCGCTGCTGCTGGAGCGCAAGCCGCGCCTGGCCACCGAGCAGGGCTTACGCATGGCGCACTTCCTCACCGACAGCAGCACCCCGCTGCGTCAAGTGCGCCTAAGCACCAGCCGTCAGCACTGGCAGGGTCGCAACCGCCCAAGCAGCCAACCGCTGGGTGGGCTGACACTTGCGCCTGACGGGTCGGCCGAACAAGCCGTCACCCTGGACACCGGGCTGGACCCGGTATGTGCCCTGTCGGCCCGCTTCCACATTGCCCCGGGCGCCAAGGTGCGCTTGACCTTTGCCACCGCCGTGTCCAAAAACGCAGACACCCTGCGTGCGGTGATCGACAAGTACCGCCTGAGCAGCAATGTGCAACGCGCCTCACTGATGTCGGCCACGCTGACCGGCATTCGTTTGCGGGCCCTGCGCATCAGTGCCGAAAACTTCACCGCCATGCAAACCCTGACCAGCCTGCTGGTAATGAGCCTGAACCGACCGCAGGCGCGTGCCGTGCGCCCGAACAGCGCCAGCACCGAGGTGTGTGACCGGCGCCTGCTGTGGCGCTTTGACATCTCGGGCGACCGCCCGATCATTCTGGTGCAGATCAGCGTGGTGCATGGGCTGGGGCTGATCCGAGCAATGGCGCAGTCGCTGGGCTTGTGGCTGTGGGGCAATGTGGCCTGTGACCTTGTGGTGATCAACGCCGAACCGGCCTCTTACCTGATGACGCTGGACCATGAAATTGCCGCCCTGCGTGACCGCCACATGGCCGATGTCAACGCCAAAGCCGGTGCCAGCGGCACCCGTTTGCACCTGCTGCGCGCCGACGACCTGAGCCACGCCGAACTCAACACCTTGCATAGCCTGGCGCGGGTGGTGTTGCGTGCCGATGGCCGCCCGCTGACCCACCATGTACAGGACTGGCTGGCGCTGCAAGAGGCGGCGTTTGAGCGCCGTCAGCAAACCGCCACCAGCGCCCTGCCGCTGAGTCCACCCATCGGCGACCACCCAACCCCCTCGGTGGGTACCTTCACGCCGGACGCAGGGGCGTTCAGCTTTACCGTGTCAGCGCAGCAACGCCCACCCAAACCTTGGANCAATGTGCTGGCCAACCCGGACTTTGGTGCCCATCTGTCGGAGGCCGGCGGTGGCTACACCTGGGCCGTCAACAGTCGGCTCAACCAGCTCACCGGTTGGTCCAACGACGCCTTGTCCGATCCGCCGTCGGAGTGGTTTTTGCTGCAGAACAGCCAAACCCGCGAGGTCTGGTCGGTGTCACCCGGCGCGGGTATCGACCCGACACTGAGCTACCGGGTCACCCACGGACAAGGCTTCACCCGCATCGAGCACCAGCAAGGTGAATTAAAGGTATCGGCCACCTGGTGTGTGGACAGCCACACGTCGGTCAAACAGGTGCAGATCACCCTGCACAACCACGGCAACAAGACCCTGCACCTGCGCCTCACCGGTTTGGTTGAATGGCTGATGGGTGCCAACCGCAGCGACCGCAGCACCGTGCGCTGCTCCGTGCTGCACCACAACGGGCAAATCGCCCTGCTGGCGACACAGCGTGAGCGCGCCGCCGGGTTTGGGGATGGCACCGCCTTTTTGAGCCTGACCCACAGCGGCACCCCCACCGAAGACTGGACCTGTGACCGCAGCGAGTGTTTTGACGCCCGTGGCCGCCTGGTGTTGCCCGACCTTTTTGGCCAGGGCAGTGGCGATGGCCTGGACCCCTGCGCGGCGCTCTCTACCCGTATCTCCCTGCACGCTGGGCAGTCGGCCCAGAGCAGTTTTCTGCTTGGTTTTGCCCCTGCCCCAGACCAGATCGGTGCGCTGCTGGACCAAGCCGTTGCGACACCAGCCAGCGAGCGACTGGCCCAAGTGCGCGCTGGCTGGGACAGTCTGTTGGGCGCCACCACCGTCAAGACCCCGGACCCGTTGCTCGACGTGCTGGTCAACCGCTGGCTGCTGTACCAGGCAGTGTCTTGCCGCTTGTGGGCCAAGTCGGGCTTTTACCAGGCGGGCGGCGCCACCGGTTTTCGCGATCAGTTGCAAGATGCGATGGCGCTGGCCTGGGCCGCACCGAACATGCTGCGTGCGCAAATTGTGTTGCATACCTCGCGCCAGTTTGTCCAGGGTGATGTGCAGCACTGGTGGCACGCACCCACCGGGGTTGGGGTACGCACCCACTTTTCTGACGACCGGCTGTGGCTGGTGATGGCCTGTTGCCACTACCTGCAAGCCACTGGCGACAGCTCTTTGCTGGATGAACAGGTGCCCTTTTTGGAAGGCATCACCATCCCCGCCGGGGCCGAGGATGCGTATTACCAACCCACGGTCAGCAGCCAGACCGCTTCGGTGTATGAACACGCCGCACGCGCCATCGACCGCAGCCTGACACTGGGCAGCCACGGCCTGCCCTTGATGGGCAGCGGTGACTGGAACGACGGCATGAACCGCGTTGGTATTGAAGGCCGGGGTGAGTCGGTCTGGCTGGGTTGGTTTGTCTGCCGTTTGATCAGCGACTTTGCACCCCTGGCACAGAAACGTGGTGAAGCACAACGTGCAGCACGCTGGTTGGACGCGGCGCACAACATCCAGACCGCGCTGACCACCACCGCCTGGGACGGCGAGTGGTTCAAACGCGCCTACTTTGACGACGGCCAGCCGCTGGGCTCACAAGCCAATACACAGGGCCGCATTGACCTGATTGCCCAGTCGTGGGCAGTGTTGTCACACGCCGCACCAGCGGCGCTGGCCGAGCAGGCGATGGCCGCCGTGGAAACCCATCTGGTGGATACGGATGCCGGGCTAATCAAGCTGCTCGACCCGCCACTGACCGATGCACTACCGAGTGCCGGCTACATCCAGGCTTACCCGCCGGGTGTGCGTGAAAACGGCGGCCAGTACAACCATGCAGGTATCTGGGCTCTGATGGCGCAAGCCCAAAGCCAGGCTGGGGGTGATGCCGCCTACCGCTACTTCACCTACCTGAGCCCGGCACACCGTGCCAACCACCCGACACGCGGGCCGGTCTATGGGCTGGAGCCGTACGTGATGGCGGCGGACGTCTACAGCCAGCCGCCCTATGTCGGGCAGGGTGGTTGGAGCTGGTACACCGGTGCCGCAGCCTGGATGCACCGCGCCGTCATCGAATCCATCTTTGGCCTGAGCCAAGGTGCCCACACACTGAGCTTGACACCACATTTGCCCAGCCACTGGCCGCAAGCCGAAATCACCCTGGTGCGCGGCAGCCGCAGCATGCGTTTCATCCTGATGCACGCCACACCAGAAGCGGCCCAACAAGCCACTGCCCCATGGGGTGCCACCCTGCTTGAACCCGGCCAGAGTGTGCGCTGGCAGGATTTGCCAGACCAATCCTGCTTTGTTTTGGCCCTGTGAAACCTTGTGGGCTGTGGGTGTGCCAGCGCACAGACGCACCCGCCCCCTGGCTTTTACAGTTCACCCATCAACTGGGGTGAGCCCGGTTTATCGCCCAAAGATGGTGGGGCGTTCACCATCAAATTGCTGGAGTCCTTTATGAATGTGAAACTTGCCCTTGCCGCTGTTATGACCGCTGCCGCCCTGCTCACTGCCACCGGCTGCGCCGTCAACCGTGGTCAGGAAACCGTGGGTGCTTATGTGGATGATGCTGGCATCACCACCCTGGTGAAATCCCGCATGGCTGAAAGCAAGGTGGTCAGCGCCTCCTCCATCAGTGTTGAAACACTCAATGGTGTGGTGATGTTGTCCGGCTTTGCCAAAAACACGCTTGAGAAGACCGAAGCCGAACGCATTGCGCACGGCGTCAAGAACGTCAAATCGGTGCGCAACGAAATTGCCATCCGTCCTTGATGTAGAGCGACAACCAGGAAAGGAGGTTCAAACCAATCAGTGCCCCCTTACCTGCGCCTGAGCTTGGCCTAAACAGCTTGTCGCCCCGGATTCGCCTATCGGATCACGGGGCGTCTTCACGTTTGCCGGACTGACCATCGTGGCCACATCAGCACCCCGGTGATGCCCTCTCCAGAACTTAGCCTTGCAGCAACTTTTGCCAGCCCATACCATGCAACACCCCTCCTGCCGACGCGTTCACCTTGTTCTTTGGCTATTGGCGGGTGCACTCTGCGCCACCGGCTGCGCGAGTTTGCCCGACACCCAGGCTATCCTGGCGCGTCACAGTGAACAGGCGGCCCGGTTTGAGAATGCCAAGGGTCCCATTTCCGAGCGCAAAAGTGCCGCCATTGTGGCGACCCTCAAACGCAGCGCCGGTGACATCGACATCCTGGACAAACAGATTGCGCTAGAGCAGGCCATCAACGACAGCCCATTGGTGCTGGGCAACAAGGTCACCCTGCTGCAAGACGGCCCGGCCACCTACGCCGCCATGCTGGACGCCATCGCGGGGGCGCAAGATCACATCAACATGGAGACCTACATCATCGAAGACGATGCTATGGGACAGACCTTTGCACAGGCCTTGATGGACAAACAGCGCCAGGGTGTGCAGGTGAACCTGATCTACGACAGTGTCGGCAGCCTGGGCACACCCAAACCGTTTTTTGACGAACTGGCCCAGGCCGGTGTGGCGG